>ERZ772867.745-NODE-745-length-42644-cov-6.429853_pt1 | contig 42644 bp, 37 predicted proteins | sample MGYA00511341_ERZ772867 | MGnify/ENA primary metagenome ERZ772867 (study PRJEB29015, sample SAMEA2737707) | human gut metagenome | biome: human gut; feature: human-associated habitat; material: faeces | place: China | collected 2012 ... | reverse complement strand
TAATCATTTTCCATCAGTTTTCCACCTTTCTGTGTCTACTTTTTGAGGGGCAGCAAACTTTCCTGTAGGCAAAGAAAAAGCCGCTAGGATATCGTGTGAGAATATCCTGGCGGCTTTATATGGTAGCTTGAAAAAACTTTATTTCTTGTCGTAAGCATGAACAGGGTAGTCGATGGTATAGTGGAGACCACGGCTCTCCTTGCGTTCTATCGCCATGCGGGTGATGAGATAACCCACGTTGATCATGTTGCGGAGCTCGCAGAGTTCCTTGCTTACCTTTACACGCTTGAAGAGGTTTTCTGTCTCTTCGTAGAGAAGATCGAGGCGGTCCCATGCTCGCTTCAGACGGAGGTCGCTGCGCACGATGCCTACATAGTTGCTCATGCATTCGCCCACCTCTTTCACGCTCTGTGTAATCAGCACCTTCTCTTCGTTGGTCAAAGTACCTTCATCATTCCATGCTGGTACCTTCTCATTGAAGTCGTACTCATCTACATGTTCAATACTGTGCTTGGCAGCAGTCTCGGCATAAACCACAGCCTCGATGAGCGAGTTGCTGGCAAGACGGTTACCGCCATGCAGACCGGTGCATGAACACTCGCCCAGGGCATAGAGACGGTTGATGCTTGAACAGCCGTTCAAATCTACCTTGATACCACCACACATATAGTGAGCGGCAGGACGAACAGGGATATACTCCTTGGTGATGTCGATGCCGATGCTCAGACACTTGGCGTAGATATTAGGGAAGTGACGCTTGGTCTCCTCTGGATTCTTATGGGTTACATCGAGACAGACATGATCCAATCCGTGAATCTTCATCTCCTTATCGATGGCACGAGCCACGATGTCACGAGGAGCCAGACTCAATCGCTTATCATATTTCTCCATGAAACTTTCGCCGTTAGGCAGACGCAAGATGCCACCGTATCCACGCATCGCCTCGGTGATGAGGAAGGCAGGATGGGTTTCGCCCGGATGATAAAGAGCGGTTGGGTGGAACTGGACAAACTCCATGTCGGCTACAGTTCCCTTGGCACGGTATACCATCGCCTCGCCATCACCCGTAGCGATGACAGGGTTGGTGGTAGTCTGATAAACAGCACCACATCCACCGGTACACATCACGGTAACCTTACTCAGATAGGTATCCACCTTCTGGGTATCAGGATTCAATACGTATGCACCGTAACAGTTGATATAAGGAGTGCGGCGAGTAACACGGGCACCCAAGTGGTGCTGAGTGATAATCTCCACGGCGAAATGATTTTCCTTGATATCGATATCCGGACAGTTGCGCACAGCCTCCATCAGACCGCGCTGGATTTCTGCACCCGTATCATCGGCATGATGAAGGATGCGGAACTCGCTGTGACCGCCCTCACGGTGGAGGTCGAACTTGCCGTCCTGCTGCTTATCGAAGTTGACGCCCCACTGCACGAGCTCCTTGATCTGCTCCGGTGCCATGGTGACAACCTGCTTCACTGCTTTATAATCGCTGATATAATCACCAGCAATCATTGTATCCTGTATGTGCTTGTCGAAGTTATCCACTTCCAAGTTGGTAACTGACGCCACACCACCTTGTGCGAATGACGTGTTAGCCTCGTCGAGCGAGGTCTTGCAAATCATACACACCTTACCTTTATGCGCTCTGGCTACTTTCAGGGCGTAACTCATACCGGCAACTCCTGAGCCGATAATCAGAAAATCATACTTATAAACCATTGAGTTTATTCTTATCTAATTTCAATTTTAAGAACGGGTGTTTTTATCTATAAAACAGCCCCATTCTCTCAGAATTAATTCTTAATTCGTTGCAAAAGTAATAATTAATCTTTAAAATGAGTAATAAGAGAGGGATTTTTTGTAATTTTGCAGCGAAATTTAAGGTTATATAGTCTTTTAGACTATCAAAAGGTCGTAAAAACGACAATAATATAAGATAATAAATCAAAGTTATGGCAGATAGAACTTTTCATAAGCGCTTTACGCTGACGGCACGTATCGGTGTGGCGGTGTTCGCAATCCTGGCTCTCTATTTCTTCTGGGTCAAACTGGCTATCATCGGCATCTTTGTGGCTATCATCATCGTGGGCATGATAGAGCGCATACTGAATACAACCTATACCTTCAAGATGGTAAAACCGATAGACCTCGATGAGGAGATGGAATATCTCATCATCAATGAGGGCAGGTTCTCTTCCAACAGAAATGTGCCGCTATGTGATGTCATTGATGTACACATCGCCAAGACTTTCTTCGGATTAGACCATTGTGTGGTCATCGAATACGGGCATAAGAACATTGTGACCGTTCAGCCGGATAATGAAGAGGCATTTATGGAGAGAATCAAGAATAAATAATTTCTTTTAAGTTCAGGTGAACTGATTGTGATGAAAAAGATAATATATATGATGTTGGGTCTGATGATGGTATGGATCTCTGTACCGGTGCAGGCCCAGAATGTGATTGAAGATGAGGGAATAGAAACGGTTGATGAGGAGGATGTTTCCGACTCTACACTCGTTGACTCCCTGGCAGCGGATACGCTGACGCAGAAATTGCCTTGGCCAGAATCGGTGAAGGTGGGTATTGATAAACTCCTTGAAAGCAAGATGTTCGAAACATCACAGGTAGGACTGATGGTCTGGGACCTGTCTGCTGACTCTTGTATCTATCAGAGAAATGAACGACAGCTGATGCGTCCGGCAAGTACGATGAAACTCCTGACTGCCATTACGGCGCTCGATAAGTTGGGCGGTTCTTACCAGTTTAAAACCACTCTGAAATATACCGGTACCATTGAGAATGGAGTATTGACGGGTAATGTCTATTGTATAGGCGGTATGGATCCTCGTTTCAACAGCGATGATATGTCGGCATTTGTCAATAGTCTGAAGGATATGGGTGTTGATACCATCCGTGGCAGCATCTATGCCGACCGCTCTTTGAAGGATGCCGACCTGTTGGGTGAAGGCTGGTGCTGGGATGATGACAATCCGGTGCTTTCGCCACTGGTGTTCCAGCGCAAGGACATCTTTATGGATAAGTTTCTTGCCAAGCTCCGTGAGGAAGGCATCGAATATTCCTGCTTTGGGGCTTCAGAGAAGACTTGCCCTGCGAGTGCCTTTACTGTCTGTACCCGATTCCATACGATGGATCAGATTCTGCACAAGATGATGAAGGAGAGTGATAATCTCTATGCCGAGAGCATGTATTATCAGATTGCGGCTTCTACGGGCAATAAATGGGCGAGTGCCAAGAGTGCCAGAAATGTGGAAAGACAGCTTATCCGTAAGATAGGACTCGATCCGGCAAGATATAAACTGGCTGACGGCTCGGGACTTTCGCTCTATAATTATCTCAGTGCCGAACTGGAGGTGAAACTGCTGCGTTATGCTTATCTCAACGGTAACATCATGGACCATCTGAAGCATTCGCTGCCTATCGGTGGGGTAGATGGTACGTTGAAGAAGCGTATGAAGAACAGTTTTGTGCATGGCAATGTGAAAGCAAAGACGGGTACGCTGACGGGCATCATCTCATTGGCGGGTTACTGTACCGCAGCCAATGGTCATGAACTCTGTTTCGCCATCATCAACAATGGTATCATGCATGGCAATAATGCCAGACACTTTGCAGATAAAGTATGTACTTTGCTCTGCCAACCGTGAGCGTTAGTTGATAGTTTATAGTTGATAGTTAATAGTTTTATGGAGGAAATTCGTAAGTTTGTAGATGAAATGATAACATGGGCAGGAGTCACCGGTGATTTTGTGCCCATGCTACGCCATATTTTGCTCACCATTACTGCCATCCTCTTGGCGATGCTGAGCGATTTCCTGTGTCGCAAGATACTGGTTCCGCTCATCAGTAAGATTACTGATAAGACGGACATCACTTGGGATGATGTGCTGCTGAACAAGAAGGTGCTCACCTCGGCTTGCCATATTGTGCCGGCTGTGGTGATATGGTCGCTCATGCCACTGATTTATCTGGAGTATCCGATATTCAAGGAGATATTGGAGCGGGCTACGGGCATTTATATCGTGGTGATGTCGGTGCGTACGGTTCTGGTATTCATCGGGTCTTTTAAAGGATTGGAGGATTCTCAGGAACGACGCTCGTCGGCTCAGCAGTATTTCCATACTTTCTGCGGTGTTCTCAGGGTATTGATGCTCTTCGTGGCTGCTGTGGTGGTGATTGCCATCCTGCTAGGCAAAAACCCGATGACCCTCTTTGCCGGTTTGGGTGCTACCTCGGCTGTCCTGATGCTGGTCTTCAAGGATACCATCACGGGATTGGCGGCTGGTGTGCGTCTTACCAGCAATGATATGTTGCATAAGGGCGACTGGATTACGGTGAAGTCGGTGGATGCCAATGGTATCGTTGAGGATATGTCACTCACGACCGTGAAGGTGCGCAACTTTGATAACACCATCGTTACCATTTCGCCTACTACCCTGGTGAATGGTTCGTTCCAGAACTGGATTGGTATGCAGAAGAGTGGTGGACGAAGAGTGAAGCGCGTGGTTTACTTCGATTTCCGTAGTGTCCGTCTGGTGGATGAGACATTAAAATGCACTCTGCTTACCAAGCATTTCGCCACCGAAGATTCGTTTAAGTTGAAGGAGTCGTTGCAGAAGGCGATAGATAAAGATATACAAGAAGGGAAGGATATTGAGGATTTAAAGAATCCTGCAGCCCTTGCCCCTACCAATCTCCAGCTTTACCGTAAATTCATGGAGAAGTATCTGCGCCAGCGTCCGGAGGTCAATACCGATCTCACATTGATGGTGCGCCACATGGAAGCCACGCAATGCGGTCTCCCTATCGAGTTCTATTTCTTCATCAAGGATAAGGTATGGGTGAATTATGAGCACATTCTCGCCGATATCATGGAGCATGCCTATGCCTTGGCGAATGAGTTCGGTCTGAAGATTTACGAGCAATATCCGGAACAGTAATTACTTTGAACATTGAATTTTATGAATAGTTTTTCGGCTGTCATTATCCGTTGGTTTCGTGAGAATGGTAGGGATTTGCCTTGGCGCGAAACCAAGGATCCTTATGCCATCTGGCTGAGCGAAATCATCCTTCAGCAAACCCGCATCGCACAGGGATGGGAATATTGGGAGCGGTTCATGAAGGCCTATCCCAAGGTTGAGGACTTGGCTGCTGCCAGCGAGGATGATGTCTTGAAACTCTGGCAGGGATTGGGGTATTACTCGCGAGCCCGCAACCTTCATGCTGCTGCCAAACAGATAGTGGAGCTCGGTCATTTCCCTGATACGCTTGAAGGTATCAAAGCCCTGAAAGGGGTGGGCGATTATACTGCAGCAGCCATCGGTTCTTTTGCCTTTGATATTCCGGCGGCAGTAGTAGATGGCAATGTGTACCGGGTTCTTTCACGTTACTTCGGTATAGATACTCCTATCAACTCAACGCAGGGGAAAAAAGAGTTTGCTGCGTTGGCTCAATCACTCTTGCCTGCTTCGTCTGCTCAGCAACTTTCTGATACAGCATTATCGCCTGTTGCTGCCTATAACCAGGGTATGATGGATTTCGGAGCTATCCAGTGCACTCCTCAATCTCCGAAGTGTCTTGTCTGTCCGCTTGCCGAAACCTGTGAGGCGTTGAGAACAGGAAGGGTAGAGGAGTTGCCGGTGAAGAACAAGACACTGAAGGTGAAAACGCGCCATCTCTCCTATATATATATAAGGTGTAAAGGCGAAGTGGCTATCCACCGTCGCGGTGAGGGTGATATCTGGCAAGGATTGTGGGAACCATATAACGCATCAGATGCTCCGCAACTGCCTGCCTTTGTCCATAATCCTCTTCTCCTGGCTAAGGATGTGAAGCATGTACTTACCCATCGCATCCTCCTTGCCGACTTCTATCTGCAGGAAACAGAAACCCGCCCCCTGCTTCCTGATGATTATATCTGGGTGAAAGAGGACGAGATAGAACAGTATGGTGTTCCAAGGTTGATAGAAATCATGTTGGAAATGGTTCAAGCTAAATCATAAAAAAGAGGGTGTGTCATAAGGCCATGACACACCCTCTCTTATTTATATATGTTCTGTTAGATATTTCGTCTCAAGCAAGAATTAGTAATTCTGTGCTTCAATCTGGAAGTAGCTCTGTGGGTGGTTGCAGACTGGGCAAACCTCAGGAGCCTTCTTGCCTACTACGATATGTCCGCAGTTGCTGCACTGCCAGATGCAGTCGCCGTCACGAGAGAAGACGAGCTTGTCCTGTACGTTCTTCAAGAGCTTGCGATAACGCTCCTCGTGGTGCTTCTCGATTTCAGCCACCATCTCAAACTTAGCTGCAATCTCCTCGAAACCTTCTTCGCGAGCCTCCTTTGCCATGCGTGGATACATATCGGTCCACTCATCGTGCTCACCATTGGCAGCAGCTTCCAGGTTCTTCTCTGTATCCTGGATAGCACCGCCCTCCAGATACTTGAACCACAACTTAGCGTGCTCCTTCTCGTTAGCAGCTGTCTCCTCAAAGATATTAGCTATCTGTACAAAACCGTCCTTCTTTGCCTTGCTTGCAAAATAGGTATATTTGTTACGAGCCTGTGACTCACCAGCGAAAGCCTCCTGGAGGTTCTTCTCTGTCTTTGTTCCTTTTAATTCCTTCATAATGTATTCTGTATTAAGTTATTAATATGTTCTTTATTAAATTCTTAGACAAAGAAAATGCAAACGAGCGCAATGAAAGCTTGCTTTCAAATTGCCGAGTGCAGCTTTTCTTATGCAAAGATATTGAAAATATTTCAAATATACAAATAAATTAAGAACTATTTACCTTTCTGGCGCTTATTTAAATAAAATAAAGCAAAACCAAGCATGGCAACACCGAATATCCACGAGATGATGGCACTCGTTACCATACCCAGCGTATGAGTGAATCCCGCCACAATGAAGGTGAAGAAACTCATACAGTCAGGGCGTAAGGCAACTGTGATGATACATGATGCACATGCTTGCATTCCGCTCCTGCACTCGCCATGATGGTGGTATCGCTGATAGGAGAGATATGGTCGCCACATACCGCACCAGCCATACATGCCGAGATAGAGATGATGCGCAAAGGATCAGCACCAGGGAATACGGCGATGCAGATCGGAATCAGAATACCGAAGGTTCCCCAGGAGGTGCCCGTTGCAAATGCCAGGAAGCCTGCTACCAGGAAGATGATGCCCGGAAGAAGCATCTGAAGTTCTGAGGCACTGCTCGCTACAACCGATGATACATATTCTGCCGCACCCAGCGAGTCGGTCATACTCTTCAGCGTCCATGCCAAAGTAAGAATCAGAATGGCTGGTACCATCGCCTCAAAACCCTTGATGAGACTACTCATCGCCTCATCGAAAGGCAAGGTCTTGCGAATAGTAAACATCATGATGGTAAGAATCAGAGCAGCCAAAGAACCGATTACCAGGCCCACAGAGGCATTGCTCGCAGCAAAGGCATCTACAAAGTTGAGATAGTTGGCATTATCGGCATCGAAGAATCCGCCCGAATATACCATGCCCGCCATGCAGAAGATAATCAGCATGATGATTGGTATCACCAGGTCGCTCACGGTTCCCTTGTTCTTGGAATCCTCTTCCTGTTTGGCTCCCACACCGTGCTCAACAATCTGCAGTTTGGTATCGCTCACCTCATCGAGTTTCCCGCCATTGGTTCGTTCGTACCATTCCTTCAGTCTTGCATCATATTTGCTCATCGCCTTGAAGTCGAAGCCCAGTATCACAATACCAAACATAAAGAGGATGGTAAAGAATGCGTAGAAATTAAAAGGTATCGCCTTGCAGAAAAGTGCCAGTCCGTTCTCTCCGCCCGATACGAAGCCCGATACCGCAGCTGCCCAACTCGAGATAGGGGAGATGATGCAGACCGGAGCGGCTGTAGAATCGATGAGATAAGCCAGTTTCTCCTTGGTAACACCGTTGCGCACTGCGATAGGGCGCATTACCGAACCCACCGTAAGGCAGTTGAAGTAATCGTCGATGAATATCAGAATGCCGAGCAGGATGGTAGCAATCTGTACGCCAATCTTCGAGTGTACGTGCTTGGAAGCCCAACGGCCGAAAGCTGCCGAACCTCCCGCCTTGTTCATCAATGAAACGATGCTGCCTAATACCACCAGGAACACCAGAATGCCCACGTTCCATGGGTCGGAAAGGCAATGTATCAAACCGTATGCCTTGGCATCATCGCCTTCACCTACAGTGTGGTTTGTCAGGTGAACGAGGAATCCGTCGAAACCTGTTCCCATCGAAATGCAATATTGAACGGCACCCAGTATGATACCGATAAAAAGAGAAGAATAGACCTCCTTTGTCTTCAGCGCCAGAGCGATGGCGACGATAGGAGGCAGTAACGACCATGCGGTCCCAATCATGTTGTAATCCATTTTATTGTTTTTTGGCAAAGATAGTTTTTTTTGGTAATATATGCAAGCTTTTGGGCAGAAAAAATGGTGCTTATGGGTTGATATGGGCTGTTTTAGCATATTTTATCATTATAAAGTGTCGTTTTTCTATATTTTTATTGTATCTTTGAAAACTCAAATTGCAACTCAATCTGAGATAGAATGGAAACTCAATTTTAACAACTTAATAATGGAGGACTAATTATGAACATCAATTCTGGTATTAAGCAAGCCGTGATTTTAACCATCGGTATCATCATGCTTGGATTTTGTATCAAGTCGGGACTTGAAAGTGTGATTAGTAAAGACCGAAAGGTTGTAGTGAAAGGCCTTGCCGAAAAGGAGGTGGAGGCTGATAAGGTGACGTGGCCTATCGTTTCCAAGGAAATAGGCAATGACCTGCCTGAACTCTATCAAAAAATCAATGCCACCACGAGAACCATCAGAAACTTCCTGGTGGAGAATGGTGTAAAGACTAATGAAATCAATGTGAATGCGCCTGTGGTCATCGACCTCAATGCTGAACGGTATGGCGAAAACCGACAGGGCTATCGTTATAACATTACTTCCATCATCACGGTTACATCGAAGAATGTGAAACTGGTCCGCAGTATCATTGCCCGTCAGGGTGATCTGCTTCAGAAGGGGGGTGCCATTGTGGATGGTGGTTACGAGAATCCGGTGAAGTATGAGTATGTTGCCTTCCGTCAGATGAAACCTAAGATGATGCAGGAGGCGATAGAGAATGCTGAGCAGACTGCTACCCAGTTTGCTGAGAACAGCAAGAGTAAGATAGACAAGATTATGAATGCCGACCAGGGCCAGTTCTCTATCGAAGACCGCGATTCCAATACCCCATATATTAAAAAGGTAAGGGTTGTTACTACCGTTACTTATTCTTTGAAGGATTAGGAGTAGTGATTAGTGAATAGTGATTAATTGTAATAAGAGGGTGTGTTATAGCCTCATGGCATACCCTCTCAAATTAAAACAACGAAAAACGATGAAGAAAATTATATTAGCAGCTGTTTTATTTCTACCATTTCTTGTTTCTTGTTCTCAGAACAGGAAAGCACCTGATGTTTCTCCTCAAACGACTGTAGGGAAAACTGAAAAGAATGAAACTGCCAAGGTGCAATATCTCACCACATCTGATTTCAGAAAAAAGATTATGGATTACGAGGCTCATCCGGATGAATGGGTATTCGCCGGTTCCCGTCCTGCCGTCATCGATTTCTATACCACCTGGTGTGGTCCTTGCAAGATGATGGCTCCCGTAGTGGAATCTCTCGCCGGGAAATATGCCGGCAAGATAGATTTCTATAAGGTGGATATCGACCAGGAGTCCGAACTTGCTTCTGTTTTCGGTATCAGCAGCATCCCTACCTTCCTCTTCATCCCCGTGAAAGGCAAACCATCTGTGCAGATGGGTGCTATGCAAAAGGAGGATTTCGAAGAACGGATTGATAAAATCAAAATAAAATGACAATTTGGTAGCATCTCAAATTTCCATGCCTCTCCTTACCTATATGTAGGTATTTTCGGGCGAATACCTACTTTTGATGATGCCCGAAATTTGGAGATTTGTCAGATAATACCTAAATTTGCACTCGGAAAAAATTTTTTATGTAATTAAAAATATTATAGAATTATGATTATTGAAAATGTTCATGCAAGAGAAATCTTGGATTCTCGTGGCAATCCTACAGTAGAAGTTGAAGTTTCTTTGAAGTCAGGTGTCGTAGGTCGTGCATCGGTTCCTTCTGGTGCATCAACTGGCGAGAACGAGGCTTTGGAACTTCGTGATGGTGACAAGAACCGCTATGGCGGCAAGGGCGTCTTGAAGGCCGTGGAGAATGTGAATCAGGTGATAGCTCCGGCTTTGGTAGGTCTTTCTGCCTTGGAGCAGCGTGTCATCGATTATAAGATGTTGGAACTGGACGGTACCAAGACCAAGTCAAACCTGGGTGCCAACGCCATCCTCGGTGTTTCTTTGGCTGTGGCTCATGCTGCTGCTGAGTATCTCCACATCCCATTGTATCGCTATATCGGCGGTTGCAATACTTACACCCTTCCTGTTCCTATGATGAATATCATCAATGGTGGTGCTCACTCTGATGCGCCTATCGCCTTCCAGGAATTTATGATCCGTCCTGTGGGTGCTCCTTCCGAGAAGGAGGCTATCCGTATGGGTGCTGAGGTGTTCCATGCCTTGGCTAAGCTCCTGAAGAGCCGCGGTCTTTCTACTGCCGTAGGTGATGAGGGCGGTTTTGCTCCCGCACTCGATGGTATTGAGGATGCGCTCGACAGCATCTGCCAGGCTATCAAGGATGCCGGTTATGAGCCAGGAAAGGACGTGAAGATTGCCATGGACTGTGCTGCCAGCGAGTTTGCCGTTCAGGAAAATGGTGAGTGGTACTACGATTATCGCCAGTTGAAGGATGGCAAGAAGAAGGATCCTAATGGTAAGAAACTGACTGCTGCTGAGCAGATCAAGTTCCTGGAAGAACTGATTACCAAATATCCTATCGATTCTATTGAGGATGGTCTTGATGAGAACGATTGGGACAACTGGGTGAAGTTGACCGCTGCCATCGGTGACCGCTGCCAGTTGGTAGGTGACGATCTCTTTGTTACCAACGTGAAGTTCCTAGAGAAGGGTATCAAGATGGGTGCAGCCAACTCTATCCTCATCAAGGTGAACCAGATTGGTTCTCTTACTGAGACTTTGGATGCTATCGAGATGGCTCACCGTCATGGTTACACCACCGTTACTTCCCATCGTTCTGGTGAAACCGAGGATACTACAATTGCTGATATTGCCGTAGCAACTAACTCCGGTCAGATTAAGACGGGTTCTATGAGTCGTACCGACCGTATGGCTAAGTACAACCAGCTTATCCGCATCGAAGAGCAGTTGGGCAATAACGCAGCTTATGGTTATAAGAAGTTGAAATAGGAATGATGATATGAAATTGGAAAACACCAATTTCACCATAACAAAACATAATTAGTAATAACTGAATAGATCAGATACGAAATAGATGGGCATGGATGACTGTGAGGGTTGTCCATGCTTTTTTTCTTCTATGATGTATCTGCATCTTCATGTGTTTAACTGGATAACTTCGATATATTTTATTGATTATGACAAACGTATTGATTAGTGCTGCCGGACTTTGCGGTGCCACGATTATAGGTGCCATTCTGGGATTCTTCGTCAAGGAGTTGCCCCATAAATGGAATGATGCCGTGTTGGGATATTGTGCCGGAATCATGCTGGCTGCTTCCACGTTGGGACTGATAGTGCCAGCCTTCGAACAGACCAGTCTTTGGTGGCTGGTAGTAATCGGCGTGATGGCAGGCGCCCTGTTCCTGAATGTGCTAGATCTGGTAACTCCCCATCTTCATCACATCACGGGACTCGACCCCGAGGAACATCGCAACAATGCCAGGCTCAGTCATGTGATGCTCTTTGTGATGGCAATCGCCCTGCACAAACTGCCCGAAGGCATGGCTGCTGGAGTGAGCGTCTGCTCAGCAGAAGGTGCAACGGAGTGGGGTGTTTCCTTCGGTATCGCCCTGCAGAACATCCCAGAGGGAATGGTGATCATTGCTCCCTTGATGCTGGCAGGCGTTACAGCAGTCCGCACCTTTTTTATTTCCATCTTCATCGCCCTGCTCGAAGTGATAGGCATCCTGTTAGGTTTCGGCTTGGGTTCAGCCTCTTCCACCTTCCTCCCCGTGATGCTGGGCTTTGCCGGTGGCGCCATGCTCTATGTAACGAGCGATGAGATGATTCCCGAAACCCATGCCCATGGCTTTCAGAAGCAAGCCACCTATGCCCTTCTCCTGGGTTTCATCACCTTTGTGTTGATGGAGAAATGTGTATGATTAGATTCTGATACCGAGGCAGGTAGTATTTCCTAAATACAGAGTGTACTTAGGTGTAGGCTTTTTTTGAAAATAAAAAAGCGGAGCGTGATTTCACAACCACACTCCGCGCAAACTTAAACAACCAATAAAAGAAATAGATTGATCGTTCAATTGTTATATCTGATGAAGAGTAGCTCTTTTAGAGCTTTGTTTTTTTATCTGTCAGAAATATGTCTTATCTATTTTGAAGACATTGCTGATTAGCGGATGAACAGGAGTTCACGATACTTAGGCAAGGTCCAGAGCTCATCGGCTACAGTCAACTCCAACTTATCAATCTGATAACGGATTTCCTCCATCTTTGGAGCTACCGTGTCATGATAAGCTATCGCCTTATCGTGCTCATTCTCAATCTTGTTGGCAACCTTGCGGGCATTTACCAACTCCTCAACACCGGTCTCGATGATCTGAGTGCGCTCAGCAATCTTCTTGATGATATTGATGTTACGGGCTGTCAACTTCTTGCCTTCCTCGTCGCCGAAGATATCAATCATGTTCTCCACATTCTTAGCCAACTGGCTCTGATAGTGAGTAGCCACAGGGATGATGTGGTTCATGCTCAAGTCGCCCATTACACGAGCCTCAATCTGAATTTTCTTGGTGTAGGTCTCCCATTTCACCTCGTTACGAGCTTCCAACTCGTTCTTCTTCATGACACCCATATCCTCGAACATCTTGATAGATGCAGGGTCGAGATAACGCTCGAAAATCTTAGGACAGCTCTTCTCGCAGTCCAGACCACGCTTAGCTGCTTCCTCTACCCACTCATCTGAGTAACCATTGCCGTCGAAGCGGATTGGCTTGCAGGTCTTCAAATCCTGACGAACGATATCGATGATGGCAGATGTCTTGTCCTCACCCTTGGCAATCAACTCATCCACACGCTTCTTGAAGTCGGTCAAAGCCTCGGCTACAGCTGTGTTCAATACAATCATCGCTGATGCACAGTTAGCCTCAGAACCTACGGCACGGAACTCGAAACGGTTACCGGTGAAGGCGAATGGTGATGTACGGTTACGGTCGGTGTTATCAATCATCAACTCAGGAATCTCAGGGATATCCAACTTCATGCCCTGCTTGCCAGCTACGGTGAAGAGATCCTTCTTGTCGGCTTTCTCAATGTGCTCGAGAAGGTCGGTCAGCTGCTTGCCGAGGAATGAAGAGATGATTGCTGGAGGTGCCTCGTTGGCGCCCAGACGATGCGCATTGGTAGCGCTCATGATAGATGCCTTGAGCAAACCGTTGTGCTTGTATACACCCATCAAAGTCTCTGTGATGAAGACTACGAAACGGAGGTTATCCTCTGGTGTCTTGCCAGGACCATGGAGCAGAATGCCTGTATCTGTAGCGAGACTCCAGTTGTTGTGCTTACCGGAACCGTTGATGCCAGCGAATGGCTTCTCATGGAGAAGTACGCGGAAACCGTGATGGCGAGCTACCTTCTTCATCAAGCTCATCAGGAGCATGTTGTGGTCAACGGCAAGGTTGGTCTCCTCGAAGATAGGTGCCAACTCAAACTGGTTTGGCGCTACCTCGTTGTGGCGGGTCTTGCAAGGAATACCGAGTTCAAGAGCCTGGATTTCCAAATCCTTCATGAATGCCTGAACACGCTCTGGGATGGCTCCGAAGTAGTGGTCGTCCATCTGCTGGTTCTTGGCAGAATCGTGACCCATCAGGGTGCGGCCTGTCAACATCAGGTCAGGACGTGCAGCATACAAGCTTTCATCTACCAGGAAGTACTCCTGCTCCCAACCGAGATTGGAAATAACTTTCTTGACATCAGGGTTGAAGTAGTGGCAAACCTCTGTAGCTGCTACGTTTACAGCGTGCAATGAACGGAGCAATGGAGCTTTATAGTCGAGTGCCTCACCTGTATAAGAGATGAAGACAGTAGGGATACAGAGTGTATCGTCGATGATGAATACAGGAGATGTTGGATCCCATGCAGAATAACCGCGTGCCTCGAAGGTAGAGCGGATACCGCCAGATGGGAAAGATGAAGCATCAGGCTCCTGCTGAACGAGCAACTTGCCTGAAAATTCCTCGATCATACCACCCTTGCCATCATGCTCGATGAAGGCATCGTGCTTCTCGGCAGTACCTTCTGTCAATGGCTGGAACCAGTGAGTGTAGTGGGTTACGCCATTCTCGTCAGCCCACTGCTTGATGCCTTTGGCTACGGCGTTGGCGATGTTACGGTCGAGACGTGCTCCGTTGTCGATGACGTCTACCAGTTTCTCATAGACATCTGCAGGGAGATACTTGTACATCTTCTGTCGGTTGAATACCTTCTTTCCGAAGAATTCACTTGGTCGCTCGCTAGGAGCGGTTACCTCAACAGGCTTTCTCTTGGAAGCCTCTGAAACAGCTTCAAATCTTAAGTTGCTCATACCTTATATAATTTAAAATTTCTGATTTTCAATGTTTTTATATTCTGTTGGAACGTTTATTTTCCCAGCCATTTGGCTATTCTCTCCATGGCTTCCTTGCAGTCCTCATGCTCGCCGAAGGCGGTGAGTCGGATGTAGCCTTCGCCCGATGGACCGAAGCCGACACCTGGAGTGCAGACTACGCTGGCACCATAAAGCATCTCTTCGAAGAATTTCCAGCTTGGTGTATTGTTTGGCGTCTTCACCCAGAGATAAGGTGCATTTTCACCGCCATATACTCTCAAGCCGAGTTTCTGGAGTTCTGCTCTCATGAAGTGGGCATTCTCCATATAGTAGTTGATGGTTGCCTTCACCTGTTCCTTACCCTCTGGGGTGTAGATGGCTTCGGCAGCACGCTGGCTGATATAGCTTGTACCATTAAACTTGGTGCACTGGCGGCGGTCCCAGATAGGATTCAATGCCACTTCCTCACCTGCCAATGTCTTTGCCTTCAACTCTTTAGGAACGATGGTGTAACCACAACGCACACCGGTGAATCCGGCAGTCTTCGAATAACTGTGGAATTCTATCGCTACCTTTCTGGCTCCACGAATCTCGTAGATAGAATGAGGGATTGATGGGTCGGTGATATATGCCTCGTAGGCTGCATCATAGAGGATGATGCTCTCGTTCTTGATAGCATAGTTTACCCATTTTCTGAGTTCTTCTTTCGAGATGACCGTACCCGTAGGGTTGTTTGGATAACAGAGATAAATCATGTCCACACGGTGGTCTGGAATCTGAGGAATGAAGTCGTCGCTCTCATCGCAAGGCATGTAGGTTACATTGCTCCACTTGCCGTTCTCGAAGATTCCCGCTCTACCTATCATCACGTTAGAGTCTATATAAACCGGATAAATCGGGTCGGTAACGCCGATGTTGTTATCCCATCTCAAAATCTCCTGGATATTTCCCGTATCGCTCTTGGCTCCATCGTTTACGAATACCTCGTTGGCTTCAAGATGAATGCCACGTGGCAGGAAGTCGTTCTTGATGATAGCCTCTCGGAGGAAGTCGTAGCCTCGCTCCGGGCCGTAGCCTCTGAAAGAAGCCTGCTCAGCCATCTCATCCACTGCCTTGTGCATCGCCTTGATGACGGCAGGGCAGAGAGGCTGGGTTACATCACCGATGCCCAGACTGATTACACGCTGCTTTGGATGTGCAATCTTGTAGGCGTTCACCTTCTTTGCGATGTCGGCAAACAAGTAGTTGTTGGCCAACTTCAGGAAATGTTCATTAACTAATGCCATATTTTGTTTCTCCTTTTATTTACGGTCATTATCGACCATTTGTTATTTAAGTTTGCGTTCTTTCTAATTTTAATGTTGAGTGTTGAATGTTGAATGTTGACTTGGTGGGTGCAGCTAAATTCAACATTCAACATTCCACATTCAACACTCCAACTGGATTTCTCCTTCGAATGAGAAGGCTGCAGACCCCGTCATGTAAACATGATCATCAGCCTCGCTATATTCTATTTCCAGCGTTCCGCCATCCATCACGATACTGCTTTTTCTGCCAGTACGCTTGGTAAGGGCTGCGGCTACGGCTGTGGCACAGGCTCCTGTTCCGCAAGCCATTGTTATTCCGCTTCCCCTTTCCCAAACTCGTGTTCTAATGGCGTCTGTGTCAGTTACTTGTGCAAATTCTATGTTGCATCTCTGGGGAAATGCCTTGTCTCTTTCCAGGATTTTACCATAGTGGGCGATGTCGATGGTGTCGATGTCATCCACGAAGGTAACGAAATGCGGATTACCCATGCAAACATAGGTGCCTTCAAATTTTCTGCCGTCAGCTTCGAGCACCGAAGGGCCTAAGAATTGCTCGGGATTTTCAAGTTTGGGTTCCAGCATGTCTACTGTTACCGATTCCACCACTTCTTTATTATCCTGAAGATGAAGTTTCAATATCTTGATACCCGAAAGTGTTTCCAGTCGGATGGTGTCCTTTCGGGTCAATCCTTTTTCGTAAAGATACTTACCGATGCATCGGCTTGCATTGCCGCACATCATCGCTTCTGAACCATCGGCGTTGAAGATGCGCATCGAATAATCTGCTCTTCTGCTGTCTTGCGGCTTTCCGATGAGAACCAGTCCATCGCTTCCTATGCCCGTGTGATAAGCACTCCAGGCAATGGCCGCCTTCTCTGGGTCAGGGATGTCGTATTGTTGGGTATCTACATATATATAATCGTTACCCGCTCCCTGCATCTTTGTAAAATGAACTGTTTCTTTCATCTGCGTTGTTCTTTATGTTTGAATACTCTTCTTTTATCTCTCATGTCTTATCTCTTTTGAGATTTGACTTTTTGCTAGTCTTTCGAATATTTCGATGACTATTTGTTTGATTTCGGTTGCAAAGGTACGACGATTTGTTGAAATATGCAAGAAAATAAATACAGAAATCTTGATTATTTTTCGCAATCTTACAATTTGTGTTATAAAAATGCTTTCTGCCTTACAAATTGTAAGGAGAATATGATAAGCCTCGATAAATTTAAAATATTCGATAAAAAGCAGAAACGAAATGCTTGTGTTTTCTTTAAAATGCTGACAAAATGTATTAATTTTGCAGTCGAAAATAAACATAGTGTAAAAGAAAGGCTTGATTTGAATAACAACCAATGAAGGTCCGTTTTCGAAAAGAGACAATCAATAGAAGTATTAACACATTATTAATTATTAAAGGATTATGAAGAAGATTGAGGCAATTATCCGCAAGTCTAGATTCGAGGATGTCAAGAAGGCACTTTTAGCTGCCGACATCGAGTGGTTCTCTTATTATAATGTAAGGGGTGAGGGAAAGATGCGCCAGGCGCGCATTTATCGTGGCGTGATGTACGATACGAGCAGTATAGAGCGTGTGCTCCTGAACATCGTGGTTCGCGACAAGAACGTGGAGCCAACCATCGCAGCCATCCAGGGAGCTGCCCAGACAGGCGAGGTAGGAGATGGCAGAATCTTCGTGATTCCGGTGCTGGATACCGTTAGAATCAGAACCGGCGAGCGAGGCGACATCGCATTGTATAACGCTGAGAAAGAGGAATAAAGATACTTTGAACTTTGAGGTTTGAACATTGAACTTTTATGATTGGTATTGAAGTTTATATTTGAGAGGCTATATTATAATATTGTATTCTAATTTAACTATAAGATATAAATATGAGCAGTTTATTATTAACGACGCTTGATACGGGTAACACAGCGTGGATGATCATGGCCACCATCTTGGTGCTCTTGATGTCAATCCCTGGTATAGCACTTTTCTATGGCGGTTTGGTTCGCCAGAAGAATATCCTGAGCATTCTGATGCAGACGGTATTCATTGTGGCAGTGGTCAGTTTGATATGGGTAGCCTTCGGATATTCCTGGGCATTCTCTACGGAATATGCCGAAACTAGCAATCCTCTGGCCTGCATCATCGGCGGTTTTGACAAGTGTTTCCTCCACGGCATCGGTTTGGATGCCATCATGCCAACGGGCATTCCAGAACTCACCTTCGTGATGTTCCAGTGCATGTTTGCCCTGATTACTCCAGCCCTGATTCTCGGTGCCTTTGCTGAGCGTGTCAAGTTCAGCGGTTATGTACTTTTCACCATTCTCTGGGTTATCATCGCTTATCTTCCTATGGCTCACTGGGTATGGGGCGGCGGTTTCCTGCAGGAGATGGGAGCCATCGACTTTGCGGGTGGTACCGTGGTACATATCAATGCCGGTGTAGCCGCTCTGGTCATGGCACTCTGTGTAGGCAAGCGTGATGATTACCGTGCGGGTCATCCAATCACTCCTCATAATATCACCTTCGTGTTCATGGGAATGTCGTTCCTCTGGTTGGGATGGTTCGGCTTCAATGCCGGTAGCGGATTGGCAGCTGATGGTCTGGCAGCCAATGCCTTCCTTGTAACCCATATCGCCACAGCTGCAGCAGCTACCACCTGGATGCTCATCGACTGGATTGTAAACAAGAAGCCAACCACAGTGGGTGCTTGTACCGGTGCCGTAGCCGGATTGGTAGCCATCACACCAGCCGCAGGTAGTACCGATATTTTTGGTGCTTTCTGCATCGGAATCATTTCCACCATCGTCTGCTTCTTCATGGTAGCAGTGGTGAAGGAGAAGTTCAAGTATGATGATGCCCTTGATGCCTTTGGTGTTCATGGTATGGGTGGTATTCTGGGATCAGTCCTCACCGGTGTATTCGCCACAAGATACGTAACAGGTGCCGAAGGCGTGCAGGGTGCTCTCTATGGCGACTGGCATCAGCTTTGGATTCAGGTGGTAGCCACCGTGGTAAGCATCATCTACAGCATCGTAGTTACCTATATTATCTTCAAGGTAGTAGATAAGAGTGTAGGAGTACGTGTTGACAAGCGAGTAGAGGAGGAAGGTCTCGACATCTACGAGCATGGTGAGAGTGCTTATAGCAACTAAAAGGCATTTATTGAGAATAGTATGGGAATGGGCAAGAAAGTATCATATTTTCTTGCCCATATTTCTCCTTCTCTACTTACTTATTATGGATATAGCCACCTGCTATTATCGTTTATATTCTTTTGAAGAAGCCTTCGTATTCATCGTCCAAGATTTTCCAAATGCCATTTTTGCGACTACCTTCTCTTACAATTAGGTTTTGGTCGGAAAGTTGCTTGAGGTATCGTTGCACTTGTCGCAAAGAAATCCCCATGTTCTCTGACATTTGCGCAGCACTGATTTGGGGCATCTGCGAAATCAACTTATAAATTTGCCGTTGTGCTTTAACAAATTCTTTTGTAGCATTTGCTTTTTCTTTTACGACATCTTTTACGACATCTTTTACGACATCATCCGTCTCTTTTACGACATGAAGGTTGTCTTTTACGACATCCTCCCCATAATTGAGGTTCCATAGAGTAACATGAAATTCTGTTGCATTGGAACTAAACTCTGGTGCGTGATAATTTTCCAAGTTTTCAAAACGCTTATACTCACCAATTATCTTTTTCATGCCACTACCTCTACGCTCCATCAGTTTCAAGCGATGAAAGAAATCTGCCAATAAAGGATTGCGACGTTTCGATGGCACAGTCAGAGGATTAAGTTGTTGTATCAATCGTCCATCAAACATGCCACCAGGGGAATACACTTCCATGCGGTCGTCATACATATCTATGTGTATCTCACTGCCAAGTTCCATATAATCTCTATGAATGATGGCATTACATATCACTTCGGTTACGGCACGCTCAGGATAATCTGGCAGTTCTTCTCGATACTCAGCTTCTTTCCACCATCTTCTGTGAGAATTGTTTCTCACAAAAGCAACTGCATCTTGCAATTGACTGATGACACTACCTTCCAATTCGGCATCATCCAAAGCCTCCCCCAAACCACTCGTCATGTCAAGTCCATTCCAACGTGTGCAGAAGATACGAGAATGGCGTATAGGGGAATCATCTGCCAATAATGTACCGGCATTGGTTAGTTTCCCGTCAATGTCAACTATTCCCCATGAAACGAAATCACTATCATCAAACGATTGGTTCAATCGCTTAAAATGAACAGATTTGAGTTTGGAGAAAGACATATCCTCAAACTTGTATGGTGATGGGATAGCATCAAACGAACGACCAGCACCTCTCATAACAAGGTTCTTCAATTGAAGTCTGTCAGCTACCACTGACTCGTTACCGACTCTCACAAATGCCAATCGTTGTTTGTCACCTATATAATAATATGGTGTCTCTTGTCCTTTATAGACATGAAGCAGCACAAGCTTCTTGCCGTCCACCTCCTTAAATTCGAGGTTGACGGCAGGTATAGGGTCAAGTTTGGTCTTTATCTCCTCACTTATTCTCTCTGCGTCACTTTCTGCATCAGCAAGTCCTACCACTTGGTCGTCGTCACTGATACCAAACACCAATGTTCCGCCCTCACCATTGGCAAAGGCTGAAACACTTTTTAGCCAGCTCTTAGGTCTCTTGACTTCGAGTTGTTGCTTCTTATCGTAGGCGGTTGCTTCGCCTATTAACTCATTTATGTTCATTTTAAATTCTTTTCTTGTTATTATTACGATAAATCCTCATGTGCCATTTTAGACCTTATTCTTGTCTTTTGTTCTTTCATGAGTACACCACAAAAACTCAACCAATGTTATTGAACTGCCCACAGCTAATTTGGCATGACGCTCTTCTAACCCTTTATATGAAGCAGCACGTCCATGTCCGCTTCCATATGAATTTCTCAAAGTAGCCATTCCTTCAGCTATTGCGCTTAGATTTTATATCCATTCTTAGGAAGGTTATGTTGCGGAAATTTTATTTCTTTATCACCTTCAGAACCTGGTCGGCAAGGCTTCTCATTCCCTTGATAGTTGGGTGACCGTTCTTCTTGTCTATGTCATGAAGGGCGATGACCGGAACCTGATAGGTCTTGCAGATCTTTTTTACTGACTCGTTGATTTCATCTTTCAGCTCAGAATTTAGAATGAAGTAGATATCTACATTCGGATGGCGCTGGCGGAGATCGGAAAGCAACTTCGCCAGGGCAGGACGGAAACAGTAGAGGTCGGCACGCTTCCAGTTGCTGTACTGGTAATTGCCGATAGGGGCATTTGCCCAACTGTCGTTCGTTCCGCCGCAAATCAAGATGATGTCTGGATTGCCCAGAAGGGTAGTGCGGTTGATGAATGAACGGTCGCTGTAATCCTCATCGCTGTAGCCGGTGTTGCAGATGGTGGAACCGGAATAGGAATTGATGTTGCCCATCTTGTAACCACCTTCCTTGATAACCTGCCACCACCAGGTTTGTTCCACCTTGTTGACATCGGTTACTTTTTGAACCGCAGTGGTGTACCAGGTGGCATATCCCTTTGGAATGAAACCCTCGAATGTTGAATACGAGTCGCCGAGAACGGCAACGGTCTGCTTCACCTGTGCCAGAAGAGGCATCAGAGCGAACATAAAGAGGCAGACGATAACTGATAATCTTTTCATGACGTTTATTTGTTTATAGTTTGATTTTTTATATGATCCTCTTTTTGGGATAGAGTCTGAAACCCGATTGCAAAGATACGATATTATTTATGGATATACAAATGTTTTGGGCACTAATTTTATATGAAATTTTCCTATGGATTCCTATATATAATAATGTGTAATCCCCGTTTCTCCTTAAATCTTCTAGTTCTTCCTATATTCAAGTGCTTTTTTATGTTAAATCTATCTGCTGTTTAGTGACGATATCAGATATTCTTATTATATTTGTCAACAAATTAAAGAGCTGACAATTATGACTAATGACTCATTTTCTATAAGATTGCGAGAAGCGCGACAGATGATGGGACTCAGCATGGATAAACTCGTAGAGCGGACCCATGGAGCCATTACCAAGCAGAGCATATCCCGTTATGAAAAAGGCATCATGCGCCCTAAGCGTGATGCCCTGCAAGCCATAGCCAAAGCCCTCAATATCAGCGAGGAATATTTCGAAGGAACCAATCTCAAGATAGACATGCCGATGCTCCGCACCACCTCCAATGGCAAGTTGTCCGAAGATGAGTTGCAAGCCCTGGAAGCGAAACTCTCTTTTTGGGCAGAGCAGTATCTAGCCAAGGAGAAAGAAGCGGGTTTTCCTACCCAGTTCAAGAATCCGGTAAAAGGCACCAAGGTATCAACCCTTGAAGATGCCATCCATGCTGCCGACCTTCTTCGTGAAAAGTGGCATTGCGGTGATGGTCCCATCGCCAGCATTCTGAGACTCTTGGAAAGAAAAGGTATCATGATACTTGCTGCTAATCTTCCAGAGTATGTCTTCGGAATGAGCACCTGGGCAGATAAGAAGCATCCGCTGATGATTCTCGATTTTAATCCGGAAAAGAGTAGCGTAGAGAAACTTCGTTTCACGGCAGTTCATGAACTGGCTCATCTGCTTCTCTTCTTCCCAGAAGATAGTCCGCTGAGGCTGGAGAAGCGTTGTGATCTCTTTGCCAGTTTCTTCCTTCTTCCCAAATTGGCGCTTATCGAAGAGTTGGGTTCCAAGAAACGTGAGAAGATAACGCTGGAGGAGATGATCGACATCAAGGAACTGTATGGCGCATCTCTCGCCGCTTCCATTATTACCGCCAGAGATTACGGCATCATCACCACCGAGTATAAACGGGCATGGTATGCCGAGCATATAGAGCCTAATCCACGAGAAATAGGTAATGGCCACTATGTATTTCCCGAGACATTGGGAAGGGAGAAGAGAGTCTACTCAATCATCAAAAGTATGGAGGAATAGAATATGCAGAATGAAAGTCAAAATATAGAATATAAGGAATCATGGGGACGTGGTTTCAAGAAGATTGCTGAGGAGTTTGAACGTGCCAGCTTACCATTGCCAACGATAGAAGAAAATGGAGGTGGAGTGATGGCGATAATCCAGCGCAAAACGATAGATGAAGTTATCGCAGAGCGTGGCGAGGATGTCGGTGTAAATGTCGGAGATGGCGGTAATGGTGGCGGTAATGTGGCGGTAATGAAACTATCTTATCGTCAGCAACTTATTCTGTCTTTTGTTGCAAAACACTCCGACATTACCGCCAAACAAATGGCGGTAATGTCGGGAATTCCTCAACGCACCATAGAACGAGAACTTTCTATATTACAAAAGGTCGATATGATTTGTCGTGTTGGTGCTCCACGTACAGGAAGATGGAAACTGTTAAAACAGATTGATTTTGATTCAAAATAGAAAGATATGAAGCAGAATAATAATGAACAAATCGTCTTCGATGTGTTTGGTATTCTTTAACTAGAATCATTAGTAGAGAAAATTGATAAAATTTGATAAACGTAAAAATGAAAATGGCTGAAATAATATCACATATATGTCAAGATAATGTAGGGCGTTGGATTATACAATCTAATGAGGAACATTCTGTTGGTGTAGCTAGGCTTGCTGCTCGTTTCGCTGGTGAATTTGGTATGAGTGAATGGGGGAAAGTTTTGGGGCTACTTCATGATAAGGGTAAGGAATCACAAGCTTTTCAGCAACATATCAGGAAAGATAGTGGATATGAGCCTGATATTAAAGTTTGTGGTAATTATAACCATGCATTTATTGGTGGAGTTTTGGCACGAAGACTTTATGGTAAATCAGCTGATATTTTCTTTGTTAATCAAATAGTGTCTCATCATACAGGCTTACATGACTATGATGAAATAGAAGGAATTCTTAATCAAGATATTCCTGCAGAAGTTAATGCCAATATTGAAAAGGAAAAATTAAATGTACCTGCTTTCAAAATTCAAACTAATGATTTTCATCATTTAGCTCGTATGATGTTTTCATGTTTGGTGGATGCCGACTTTCTTGATACTGAAGCTTTTATGGATAAAGAATCTTCTATGTTAAGAGGTAATAAAGCTACGTTATATGATTTGCTGCCTTTACTCGAAAATAAACTGAAGGATTTGAAAGCTAAAGCAGATAACTCTAATGTAAATGCTATAAGAAATCAAGTCCAGCAGCAATGTATTAAAATGGCAGTTACTGAAATAGGTTTTTATAGTTTGACGGTACCAACTGGTGGAGGAAAAACTTTATCTTCTTTGGTATGGGCAATGAAGCATGCTATCAGAAATGGTCAGAAAAGAATTATTATAGCCATTCCATATACAAGTATCATTGTTCAGACGGCATCTGTTCTACGGAGCATCTTTGGAGAAGAGAGTGTTTTGGAGCATCATAGCAATGTGGATCCTGAGCATATTAAAGACGAAAGACTTCAGGAGAAAATGAAGTTGGCGACAGAAAATTGGGACTATCCGATAATTGTAACAACTAATGTGCAATTATTTGAATCTATGTTTAGCAATAAGCCATCTGTTTGTAGGAAGCTCCACAATATAGTCAATAGTGTCATAATCTTAGATGAGGTGCAAACGCTTCCGATGGACTATCTTCAGCCTGTTGTGGATTCATTGAAAACGTACCATAAACTATTCAATGTTTCTTTCTTGTTCACTACGGCAAGTCAGCCCGTGTTAAGTGGACTTATAGAAGGATGTAATCCGAGGGCAGCCTTCAAAGGGATTGACCATATTACAGAAATCATTCCTCGAGAGTTTAAGTTGCATGACAAGTTGCGAAGGGTAAAATTAAGTATCAATAATGAAGGAAGAACTTATGATGAGGTTGCTGAGATGTTGAGCAAGCATAAAAGAGTGCTTTGTATTGTGAATACACGTCGTGATGCTAGAGAACTCTATGCACGTTTGCCTCAAGAAGGGATTACATTACATCTTTCAAAGATGATGTGTCCGGCACATATTAGCGAGACGTTAGAAAAACTTAAAAATGCTCTAAAGGACGATACGAATGAAGTTATTCGTGTTGTCTCCACGCAATTGATAGAAGCTGGAGTTGATATAGATTTTCCTATTGTATATAGGCAAGAAGCTGGGCTTGACTCTGTATTGCAAGCTGCCGGCCGATGTAATCGAGAAGGAAAGAATGGTTTGAGTACTACTTATGTCTTTTCTTTGTCTAAAGAGCATAATCTTCCTAAAGGAGAAATGCAGGCTGCAAATAATGCAAGATTAAGTCTTGGTACAGGGATAGATTGGTTTGCTCCAGATGTGATGACATCATATTTCAAGCAATTATATTGCAGAAAGGAATGTTTCGATGTAAAGAATATGAAGCATTATCTTTATAATCCTAAGGAAATATGTTTTGCTACTGCTGCAAAAGAGTTTCAGATGATTGAAGATAATGGTATCAATGTTGTTGTCTGTTGGAGAAATAGTTTCGAGCTTATACAACAGCTATTGGAAAAGGGACCTTCATATATGCTGATAAGGAAACTGTCGAAGTATGTCGTAAATATCACTAAGACAGACTTTAAAACTTTGTTAGATATGGGTGTCATTAGTGAGAAAAAAGAGGGACTCTTTGTTGTCGATTATAAACAGCAGTATGATGAACATATAGGCTTGTGCATCGATAATAATTGGGCAAATGAAGTATTAATACAATAAAAATATAATGGTATGGAATATACTGATAAAGAATATTGTTTGGAGGTGTGGGGCGATATGGCTTGCTTCACAAGACCCGAACTGAAAGTTGAACGTGTAAGCTATGATGTGATTACTCCATCAGCAGCACGAGCTATATTCGAGGCTATATTTTGGAAGCCTGCCATTCATTGGCAGATAACCAAGATAGAGGTGTTGAAACCTATCAAATGGACTTCTGTAAGAAGAAATGAGGTGGGGGCGGTTGCTAGTAAATCTGTCATCTTTATAGAGGAAAAACGTCAGCAGAAAAATACTTTGCTTTTAAAAGATGTTGGTTATCGAATTTGGGCAAAGATGGAATTCCGTTCTGTATCGAAACGAAAGGCAGAAGGTGATTTGTTTTCTCATGAGCCGGGTAAAGATGAGAATCCGATGAAGTATTATCAGATGTTTGAGCGTAGAGCAAGCAAGGGACAATGTTTCAATCAGCCTTATCTTGGTACTCGTGAGTTCTCTGCCTCTTTCCGTCTCGTTAATCCTGATGATGATACATTGACTCCACCAATATCTGAAGAGCAAGGTGGTACTAAAGACTTAGGAATCATGCTCTATGATATGGACTTTGCTGATAAGAAGAATATCCAGCCAATGTTCTATCGTCCACAGATGAAAGATGGCGTAATTATTGTTCCACCAATTAATAGTGAGGAGATTTTAAGATGATACTGAAAGCATTATACGACTATTATAATAGATGCGAAGGACTGTCTGCAAAAGGCTTAGAGCAAAAAGAGATTGGTTATCTTATTGTGATAGATAAAGATGGAGCTTTTGTCAGGATAGAAAGCAGAATGAAAGATAAAAAGACTGCTCAAACATTTTTGGTCTTGCAAACAATTAAGCGTAGCGGTAGAAAATATGCTCCGAATATCCTTTGGGATAATTATGAATATGTGATTGGAGGGGCAGATGAAAGTGCTAAAAAACATGATACTTTCATTAGAATGATTGAGAAGTTAAAAGAACAGGTGCCTTCTGATAGATATCTAAATGCTATTTCTGAATTCTATAAGAAGAACGAAAAAATGGAAGATATTATTAAAAATGATGCGTTGTATGAGGAAATGCATAAATCCAAGAAGAACATATCATTCCTGTTGCAAGGAGAAAGTAAGATTGCAGCAGAAAATGAAGAGGTCTGGAAATTAATCTTGAGCCAAAGTGCTGATGATGGCATATATGGAATATGTTTGGTGACAGGTAAGAAAGACTCTGTAGCAAGACTCCATACTACGATAAAATTGACAAAAGATACGGGACCTTTGGTCTCTTTTAAAACAGACCGTGGTTATGATTCATATGGAAAAGAGCAAGGCTACAATGCCCAAATAAGTGGAGATGCAGAATTTGCCTATACTACAGCTCTTAACGCTATGTTGCAGAAAGGTTCTCATAATAAGTTTAGTGTAGGTAATCGAACTTTTGTCTTTTGGGCTTCCTCTAACAGCGAGGCTGCAGAACAGACAGAAGGTAGCCTCTTTGACCTGTTGGGGTATACTGAAGAAGAGGTTGATGATCCAAATGCTAAGATAGAGCAAGTGCGCAAAGTGTTTACGGCTATATATTCTGGAAGTTTGAAAACATCATTAGAAGACCGTTTCTATATTCTTGGTTTGGCTCCAAATTCGGCAAGAATAGCCGTTGTATATTGGTCTGAATGTTCTCTGAAAGAATTTGCAGGAAAGATACTATGTCATTTTAAAGATATGGAAATCAAAGATACTCGTATAGATAAGAAACCATATATGGGAATCAAGAGTATGCTTGCAGCTGTCACTCTTAACGGGAAACAATCTGAAGCTACCCCTAATCTCCCAGAAGCTGTTGTTAAAAGTATCTTCCAAGGAACGCCATATCCATTCACTTTATTTTCTGCATGCATTCGCAGAATAAGAGCTGAGTCTGGCAGCAAAGATGCAATTCGTATTGCTCGTATGGCAATCATCAAGGCATATCTCAATAGAACAAATAGTAATAATAAAAAAATAGAAATTATGTTAGACAAGAGTAACACTAATCAAGGCTACTTATGTGGTCGTCTTTTTGCAGTTCTTGATAAGATTCAAGTAGATGCAAATGGAGGTAGCAGCATACGTGAAAGATATATGAATGCTGCCAGTGCAACACCAGCTTCAGTGTTTGCTACAATTCTTAATCTTTCTTCACATCACATGGAGAAATTGTCGAATCAGGGAAAGAAAATCTTCTTTGAGAAGATGAAGCAGGAGATTATGGATAAGATTCCTGCAACAGGTTTCCCAGCACATCTTGATCTTCAAGACCAGGGTAGATTCTTTATTGGATACTACCATCAGAAACAAGAGTTCTTTACGAAGAAAGAGGAAGAAAATAAAGAAGAAAATATTAACGATTAAAATATAAGTATTATGGCTGATTTAAAAAATAAGATTGATTTCGTTTACATTTTTGATGTTCAAGATGGCAATCCTAATGGAGATCCAGATGCAGGTAATCTTCCTCGTGTGGATGCAGAGACTGGTATGGGCTTAGTTACTGATGTATGCTTGAAGCGTAAAGTTCGCAACTACGTACAAGTAGCCAAGAACTTGGCGGATGGTTATGATATTTATATCAAAGAAAAGGCTGTCTTAGGAAGAGCACATATAGCTGCATTCAACGCATTGGGATACTCACTTGGCGAAAGAGTTACTCTCTCAATAGAGGAAAAGATGTATAATGAACTATCCGATTTGTCTTTACCAGATGGAGTATCATTGGATAACGAAAATGATAGTTTTTCCGTCGTCTTAGAATCTGATATAGATAAAGACGAAGTTAAAAAGTGGCTAAAGGACATAACTATTAGCTCTGAAACTATAAAAAAAATAAACGAGGCATTAAAGGCTTCTAAGCCTAAAAAAGTAACTCCTGAGGAACAAGAAGGTGGTAGAAAATGGATGTGTAAACATTTTTATGATATTCGTACTTTCGGTGCAGTACTATCATTAAAATCTGCTCCTAATTGTGGACAGGTAAGGGGTCCTATCCAATTTACTTTTGCTCGTTCTGTTGCCCCAATAGCTACAGCAGAACATTCTATCACACGTATGGCTGTGGCAACAGAAGATGAAGCGAAAAAACAAAATGGTGACAACAGAACTATGGGTCGCAAGGCTACAATCCCTTACGGACTCTATGTTTGTCATGGTTTTATCTCTGCCAATCTTGCCAAGCAAACAGGCTTTTCTGAAGAAGACTTAGAGCTTTTCTTTGAGGCATTGCAGAATATGTTTGACCAAGATCGTTCTGCTGCTCGTGGACTGATGAGCGCACAAAAATTAATCGTATTCAAACATGATTCTGTTCTGGGTAATGCACCAGCGAATAAATTGTTTGATTTGGTGAAAATTGAGAGAAATCCTGATACGAATCCGGATGCGGTACCAAGATCGTTTAACGATTATAAGGTTACAATAGATATGGACTCTGTCCCTAGCGGTGTAACAGTTGAAGAATTGATTTAGTATCATCATGTATACTGAAGACGAAATGCTCATGTTGTCGGGGATACAGCACTTTATGTTCTGCCCTCGACAATGGGCTTTGATTCATATCGAGCAACAATGGGCAGAAAATAAACTGACGACAGAAGGGCAGATTCTACACAAGAACGTAGATAATCCCTTCTATCGTCAGAAAAATGGTGATGTTATCACGCTTCGTTCCCTCCATATAGCCTCTAAGGAATTAGGACTATATGGTGTAACTGATGCTGTAGAACTTATTCCTGCTGATTCATCAGAAGATGCTATAACTCATAATCGCTACAAAGGATATTGGAAACCATACCCTGTGGAGTATAAAAGAGGTCATCATAAACCTGATGAAAGAGATGAAGTACAATTGGCTGCCCAGGCAATGTGTCTCGAAGAAATGTATGGTATCCATATTCCATACGGTGCATTGTATTATGATGAAGTAAAACATAGAGAAACAATTTCTATTTCTGAGTCATTAAGAAGTACGACTATTCAATGTGCCCGTCAGATGCATGAGGTATTTAAAAGCGGTATCTTGCCAAAAGCTAACAAACAGCATCATTGTAAGAATTGTTCTCTGGTAAATCTCTGTATGCCAGAAATGAGTGATTGTACTCTTGTATCAACCTATTTAAACAAGAATCTATATGAGGATATTACTTAATACATTATACGTGACCACACCTGAAGCCTATCTAAGTAAAGATGGGTTGAATGTTGTGATATCTGTGAAGCAAAACGAGATATTCCGTATTCCTATCCATAATATAGAGCAAATTATTACTTTTGGTTATATGGGGGCAAGTCCAGGATTGATGAAACTGTGTGCAGATAATAATGTTTCTCTAACCTTCCTTTCACCTCAAGGAAGATATATCAGCCGTTCGCAAGGTCCGACTAGGGGAAACGTTTTGCTGAGAAAAGCACAATATAAGAATTCTGATGAACCTAACTATGCTCTTCATCTCAGTAAACTTTTCATAGGAGGAAAAATCCAAAACTATCGTAATATCTTGCGTCGTTTTATTAGAGACAATGGAGATGATGAGGCTATAGAACGTGTTTGCGAGGAACTGCTTCGGTGCAAAAGAAGAGTTTTGAATGCTGAATCTATAGATAGTGTGAGAGGAATAGAAGGAGAAGCTGCCACTGCTTATTTTGGTGTATTCTCACGTCTTCTTCTAAATCAGAAAGAAGATTTTGTATTTGAAGGTCGCAATCGTCGACCACCAAAAGATGCGATTAATGCGATGTTATCTTTCGTATATACTCTTATATGTAATGATATGACATCGGCTTTGGAGACTGTTGGCTTAGACCCATACGTAGGGTTTATGCATACTTTAAGACCAGGGCGTGCATCTTTATCTTTGGATATGATGGAGGAGCTGCGAGCATATTTGGGTGATAGATTGGTTCTATCTTTAATCAACAGAAAACAGATTACCATCAAAGATTTCATCAAGCAGGGTGACGAAGGTATCGTCATGACAGACTCGGGGCGTAAGATTATATTGTCTGCTTGGCAAAACAGAAAGAAGGAGCAGATTATTCATCCTTATTTAAATGAAAAGGTAAGTATAGGTCTTCTTCCTTATGTTCAAGCAATGTTGTTGGCGAGATTCATTCGTAAGGATATTGATGATTATCCAGTGTTTTTAATCAAGTAGTGTATGTTTGTATTGATTACTTATGATGTAAACATTACCTCGGCTCATGGTGCGAAACGTTTACGCAATGTAGCAAGGGCGTGTTTGAATTACGGAAAGAGAGTTCAAAACTCTGTTTTTGAGTGTATTTTGACGGAATCTCAGTTTTTCGTATTGAGGGACCAGTTGAAAGGGATTATTGATACTGAACAAGATAGTATTAGGTTCTATATTCTTGGGAAAAATTGGAAACGTAAAGTCGAGACTTTGGGTAAGGATATGGGGCTTGACTTTACTGGTGAGCTTATCATTTAATGTATGAGGGTGCGAACCTATAGTATTGCAAAATAACCTATAGTTTCGCACCTTCTTAAAATCAGTGACTTACAAATATTATGCCTTTTATAATATTTTACGTGTAATTATTTTGCCATCTTTCGCAAAATAATTATCTTTGCATCATGATATTCAGCTATTTGCTGAATATGCTGTCACACCCTTCGTGGGTGTGTGGATTGAAACAAAAAGCTAATATGGCTTACATTGAAAATATTAAAGTCACACCCTTCGTGGGTGTGTGGATTGAAACTTCATCTTTGTTAAACATTGATGATGCTCTTTTGGTCACACCCTTCGTGGGTGTGTGGATTGAAACAGTTTTTACTGATACATTCGATGATAACTCCAACGTCACACCCTTCGTGGGTGTGTGGATTGAAACATCTAGTATGATTAATATTAATGAGCAGATTAATGTCACACCCTTCGTGGGTGTGTGGATTGAAACGTTATGATATTTATGCTATGGCTGAAGCCTTTGTGTCACACCCTTCGTGGGTGTGTGGATTGAAACTCCTGGTGGAGAACCTACACCACCGCCTAGTGGTGTCACACCCTTCGTGGGTGTGTGGATTGAAACAAGACAGATGCTACTGATTTTCCTATTCCGGAAGTCACACCCTTCGTGGGTGTGTGGATTGAAACCCACTAGCAGAAACATCACCAAGAAGAGCATTAAGTCACACCCTTCGTGGGTGTGTGGATTGAAACAAGGTCAAGCCGCTTTAATGCAAGGTCGTGCCGCGTCACACCCTTCGTGGGTGTGTGGATTGAAACCAATTGATTATTTTACATCTGTTTTGCCACGTGCTGTCACACCCTTCGTGGGTGTGTGGATTGAAACTGTTTCTGGTCGTTCTGCTCTCGGTTTTCAGACGTCACACCCTTCGTGGGTGTGTGGATTGAAACAGCAGACGTTTGCACATGCTGCAACTGTTCAAGGGTCACACCCTTCGTGGGTGTGTGGATTGAAACTGCCAGGAAAGGTTGAGATGAGCCACTACAATAAGTCACACCCTTCGTGGGTGTGTGGATTGAAACCTTGATGGTGGCCAACCTGACATTAAGGCTATTGGGTCACACCCTTCGTGGGTGTGTGGATTGAAACAGCCTTACCAATAGGCATTTTACCTAGCATAAAAGTCACACCCTTCGTGGGTGTGTGGATTGAAACACCATAGGGCTTAAAATTTTTAGAGCGGACAAAACGTCACACCCTTCGTGGGTGTGTGGATTGAAACTATTGGTATGCAAACCCAGTATCGTTGTGAGTTAGTCACACCCTTCGTGGGTGTGTGGATTGAAACATTTATTGGTGATGCTGCTAATCATGGTTTGGCTGGTCACACCCTTCGTGGGTGTGTGGATTGAAACAGTCTCGTTTAATGGATATCTTTAAGTAGTTTTGTCACACCCTTCGTGGGTGTGTGGATTGAAACGCAATCATTCCGTCCGCATTATCATCTCCTATTAGTCACACCCTTCGTGGGTGTGTGGATTGAAACACGGTGTCGGTCACGAATTTGTAGATGTCGCCCACGAGTCACACCCTTCGTGGGTGTGTGGATTGAAACTGTTTTTGTTTCTTATTTAGATTAATTCTAAACTGTCACACCCTTCGTGGGTGTGTGGATTGAAACCCAACTTCGGGCAAAAGGTCTGCCTTGTCGGTTGCGTCACACCCTTCGTGGGTGTGTGGATTGAAACTGCTAGCTTTTTAGTTGGTAGTTATCCTTTGTTTAGTCACACCCTTCGTGGGTGTGTGGATTGAAACGGGTGAGGCGGTCATCTACGATGGTGAAGGCATAGTCACACCCTTCGTGGGTGTGTGGATTGAAACCGTTTTTAGTACGTTTACAGCCGCTTATATTGTGTCACACCCTTCGTGGGTGTGTGGATTGAAACAGAAGATATGCTACAATCTAGGTCTGAGAAAAGAAGTCACACCCTTCGTGGGTGTGTGGATTGAAACGGGCAAAAACATATCAAAAATCGGCTTTTTCGTTGTCACACCCTTCGTGGGTGTGTGGATTGAAACTTTCTGACGGTGCCGAAATGTGCGACGTTACTATGTCACACCCTTCGTGGGTGTGTGGATTGAAACAATACCTTTGTAGGAAAAGAAAGTAATTTGTGCCCAGTCACACCCTTCGTGGGTGTGTGGATTGAAACTGTTTTTGTTTCTTATTTAGATTAATTCTAAACTGTCACACCCTTCGTGGGTGTGTGGATTGAAACTATTTGAAACAAAAAGCGATGATTCGGGCAACATAGTCACACCCTTCGTGGGTGTGTGGATTGAAACACTAAATGGGGCGATAAGGTTATTCAGCAATACAGTCACACCCTTCGTGGGTGTGTGGATTGAAACAGCGTTGAAACATCTTAAAGTGAGTAGCGAAAAGTCACACCCTTCGTGGGTGTGTGGATTGAAACGAGTCTTGCAAAGGGAACAAATTAGTAACTAAAAGTCACACCCTTCGTGGGTGTGTGGATTGAAACAATAAGTCAGTGGCAGCGTGGGTAATCGGCTTTTGTCACACCCTTCGTGGGTGTGTGGATTGAAACGTTAATAACGAATTAGTGTATGACCAAACATATGTCACACCCTTCGTGGGTGTGTGGATTGAAACAATACCTCGCTAATATGCCCTTCGCCACAAGAAGGTCACACCCTTCGTGGGTGTGTGGATTGAAACATCCTCTCCTTCGAGGGAGGTTACGTCAACCACCCGTCACACCCTTCGTGGGTGTGTGGATTGAAACATCAGCCAACTCAAAATCGGTTGGGTTAGCGAAGGTCACACCCTTCGTGGGTGTGTGGATTGAAACCGGACAATGGCTTGTAGCCGGAGTGGATTGGAAAGTCACACCCTTCGTGGGTGTGTGGATTGAAACGCAATATCTCATAACGATTCATGTAGAAGGTGTTAGTCACACCCTTCGTGGGTGTGTGGATTGAAACATGCCCTTGGTGGCATTCACTATCTGCGATTTGGTGTCACACCCTTCGTGGGTGTGTGGATTGAAACTGCACACCGACGTATTGGGTAGGGTCGAGCCATTGTCACACCCTTCGTGGGTGTGTGGATTGAAACTGCATCGTAGCGGTGGTGGCGGTGTAGATTTCCGTCACACCCTTCGTGGGTGTGTGGATTGAAACCTCGGTGAACTTATTCATCTGCTTCATCTTGACCGTCACACCCTTCGTGGGTGTGTGGATTGAAACAGAATATCACGAATGTAACTGATGCCGGAAACAAGGAGTCACACCCTTCGTGGGTGTGTGGATTGAAACTGACGTGCCTCGCGTATCTTGCGCTGCAAATCCGTCACACCCTTCGTGGGTGTGTGGATTGAAACTGCCACGTGCCAAGGAAATACTGAAGTTGGCGGAGTCACACCCTTCGTGGGTGTGTGGATTGAAACCGCTTCACAGCAGTCATCTAAGCGGAGCAAGCAGGGTCACACCCTTCGTGGGTGTGTGGATTGAAACTTTTCCCTAAAATCAAAATCCCCTAACCTCAAAGTCACACCCTTCGTGGGTGTGTGGATTGAAACTGTTAGGCCAGCATACTTCTGCATCGTAGCGGTGTCACACCCTTCGTGGGTGTGTGGATTGAAACATGGAGCGATACCCTAACGTAAGAGTGAATGCCGAGTCACACCCTTCGTGGGTGTGTGGATTGAAACAGACCGGAAGTGGCGACAGAAAGGTCACCATGAGTCACACCCTTCGTGGGTGTGTGGATTGAAACATAGAAATCCAAGCCTAAATAGGAGGATAACGAAGTCACACCCTTCGTGGGTGTGTGGATTGAAACTAACAGACAAACCAATTAAAAGTATCAGTTTAGTGTCACACCCTTCGTGGGTGTGTGGATTGAAACTGTCCAGAAGTAAGAGAACCATAATAAGAACCAAGGTCACACCCTTCGTGGGTGTGTGGATTGAAACCTAACACTGTTGGAGTAGATATAGGCTGCGGCATGTCACACCCTTCGTGGGTGTGTGGATTGAAACATAGACAAGTGAAACTCAACATATTCAAATCCCTGTCACACCCTTCGTGGGTGTGTGGATTGAAACACATTTTAAGAAATTGATTATGATGGTAGTAGCAGAGTCACACCCTTCGTGGGTGTGTGGATTGAAACAAGAGTAACGATTTGGAAGAATCCTGTAACCGAAGTCACACCCTTCGTGGGTGTGTGGATTGAAACCTACAGAAAAGGAAATATCAGATATTAAAGAAGAGTCACACCCTTCGTGGGTGTGTGGATTGAAACTGTCATATTTTTTAATTTATGCCCGAAGGCAATTAGTCACACCCTTCGTGGGTGTGTGGATTGAAACTCAATATTGCGACAAGTAAGTTTGCCATAACCTTGTCACACCCTTCGTGGGTGTGTGGATTGAAACTAATATCATCATACCATAGTATAGGGATAACAGAGGTCACACCCTTCGTGGGTGTGTGGATTGAAACTTTAAGATAACTCATTTTTTCACTAGCAGTCTGAGGTCACACCCTTCGTGGGTGTGTGGATTGAAACAAAAAACGTGAATCATAACCAGTGACCCAAGTAGTCACACCCTTCGTGGGTGTGTGGATTGAAACCTACGCCTCAGTTCGGTTCTGAGTCTGTCGTTAAGTCACACCCTTCGTGGGTGTGTGGATTGAAACTGACCTCAAGCTTTCGTATGATGAAGTTGAGAGGGTCACACCCTTCGTGGGTGTGTGGATTGAAACCCAAACAGATAGTCTCGGTATTCTCGACTTCCAAGTCACACCCTTCGTGGGTGTGTGGATTGAAACAGCGCAGAGCGAGTAATCAACGCAGCGAACCTCGTCACACCCTTCGTGGGTGTGTGGATTGAAACACGATTTTCAGGTGCACCATCTATATCTGTGCGGTCACACCCTTCGTGGGTGTGTGGATTGAAACTAAGTGAAACCTGGCAGTGAACCGCTAGCGAGGATGTCACACCCTTCGTGGGTGTGTGGATTGAAACGTGATTGCCGTAGCAGAGAAAACAGGAATGGTGAGTCACACCCTTCGTGGGTGTGTGGATTGAAACAGTGGTGATGACTTCGACTTGAAGGTCTCTGACCGTCACACCCTTCGTGGGTGTGTGGATTGAAACAGATGAAAAAAGGCATTACCATTGACAGAGATAAAGTCACACCCTTCGTGGGTGTGTGGATTGAAACCAGGTGGAGGCAGTGACAATGGAGACGGTTTAGAGTCACACCCTTCGTGGGTGTGTGGATTGAAACTAAATAAATCAAAACTAAAGTAAACAATTTATAAGTCACACCCTTCGTGGGTGTGTGGATTGAAACAATCTGATTGCTTGTGTTTGCAACGTAAGGCAAAGGTCACACCCTTCGTGGGTGTGTGGATTGAAACGTAGATAATACAACCTTGTTTTCTCAGGCGGTAGGTCACACCCTTCGTGGGTGTGTGGATTGAAACTGCTCGCTGCGCTCGCACCCAACGTGCTTGAATGTCACACCCTTCGTGGGTGTGTGGATTGAAACCGAGTAGCACACTCTGAAAAATGGGTAGACAGACAGTCACACCCTTCGTGGGTGTGTGGATTGAAACATGCCCGCCCCTATCGCCCAACCTTGTATGCATGTCACACCCTTCGTGGGTGTGTGGATTGAAACATCATCAGGATAACACTAAGTATTCAGGTTAAAGTCACACCCTTCGTGGGTGTGTGGATTGAAACATCAACGGCTACCGCAAGGATAGTCCACGAATTGAGTCACACCCTTCGTGGGTGTGTGGATTGAAACATAGGCTAAAGCAAGTTATTTTGTCTAAGCCATGTCACACCCTTCGTGGGTGTGTGGATTGAAACTACGGTAATGAGAAGGAAGCGGAGCACGATGCCCTGTCACACCCTTCGTGGGTGTGTGGATTGAAACTTCGGCACACGATGAACAACCATCTGGAGGGTATCGTCACACCCTTCGTGGGTGTGTGGATTGAAACCTGATGACGCTGGAGGTTCTCACGGTCGCTGGCGTCACACCCTTCGTGGGTGTGTGGATTGAAACAGCAATTGTAGCCCCGAATTACGGGGCTGAAGGGTCACACCCTTCGTGGGTGTGTGGATTGAAACTTGATATCTCTGTACTCTAAGACTTAGGTTTACGTCACACCCTTCGTGGGTGTGTGGATTGAAACGGTTTTGCGACTACGGAACGTACAAACAAGTCCGTCACACCCTTCGTGGGTGTGTGGATTGAAACATGCAGTTGGAAGAGAAATTTGAGAAACAAGAAGTCACACCCTTCGTGGGTGTGTGGATTGAAACAGAAAACAGATTTTATTTTCTGAGCCCACTTGAAAAAGTCATTTTTACGAAAACGTGCCATTGATTGTCAATAAGTTACAAAGACAAAAAAATATGATTCGGGAATTTTTCAAGTGGACTCAGTAAATTTACGGTAGGTGCATCGCTCTACACAATCCTTATTTCATTGCAATCTTGATAGAATCCTTACCCACTTTGGCGATAACCAAAGACTCGGAAACGGCATAAGAGGCAGCACCGTTATTACTTTTCTTGATTGCTTTTTCAAGAGAGGAAGCTCTCTGGTATTCCGCTTCCTCTCTTAATTATTATCTACTGAAAGATTTTCTGAATCATCTTCTCAATACATTTTGCATCGTCAAGTGTATAGACATTCATTGCTTCATGCTCTGAAGGTTTCTTCATTCCCCACCATTCCCTGAGATTGGCACCTCGGGTTGATGACATGATGAACGAATTGAGAACAATCTGCTTATCGCCTGCACTTGGCGCAAGACGTACTTCCAAATCCTTGATTTTCTTATAGAATTTAATCTTTGGATTCTCAGGCATAATATGCATCAAGCCCTTCGGGTCGATAAAGTTGATATACTGCTTATCATCGGTATCAATCCAGAGAATATAGTCTGGATAGAAATTACCCGCTTCAAAGAAGCCCATACCTACCTTACTCTTGTTACGAAGCAAGAATAGTGATTTATCCTTCCATTCTGCATTATGATTCTTCATATAGCAGTCGAGAAGATCTACGAAGGTCTTCTCATCTTCATTCAGCTGAACAGGAGAGACCTGTATCTTCAGATTGTTCTTCTTTACGCATACTAAAGGAGCATAGAGATGATGGCGAAAATCGAACAGTACGAACTGTTTGGCAAGCGTACTCTTTTCATATTCCGATATACCTCTATCTGTTGCCAATATCGTTGCAGCATCCGAAATGAACCTGTTGAGTTCTTCACCACAGTCACCGCCCACTTCTTCGGTCAGATTGATTCTATATTCATCCACGAAGTTGTTGTCGGTAGCCTCCAGCTCTCCATACTCCAGGTATTTGTCTTCCCATGCCTCTTTCTCAAACTTAAAGAATCTATCCATGTAAATCTTTAAAGCCATAATCGCAAAGTCAGTTACTTCTTCCCGGCGCTTGATGCTGTCAATCTTCAGATGGTCAGCAGGAACGATATAGCGATACCATTCTCTATCACCAAGAATAGAAGGCAATCTGTCTCTATCAATCGTGATATTGAAGTAGAGTTTCTCATTTTTATACATTTCGATTTCATCGAATATGCGATAATAATCGAGCAACGGGATGTTCTCCTCCGGCATATCAACAGGCTTGCTATTCACCTCTATGCGCATATCAATAGAACCACTGGATTCTATTGCCTGTACCTTGCTGCGGCAATCGAGTTCAACAGGATTTTTCATAAGATAGCTCTTGAAATTCTCGCTTGGCTTATCCAACAGCTTGCGTTCAGCATCTCTTTTGAATATCTTACCGCTTTTAACTCTTATCACACGGAGTTTTTTAGCTTTGGCTTCCTGATAACGAGACACCGTAGGCAGGGTAATCTCCGTAATCTGGTCGTTGCTTGGCACATCTTCCAACTCCAGGAATGCCTTGAACTCCTCCATGTAGTTAGCCTTTACTCCGAAGATAGTCAGCGTTTCCAATTTACCAATGTATTTTGGAGCCTGAACACCAGGAATATTGACAGCACGGCTACGCTTCAGCATACCATTATAACCTTTCAGACGCACACCACGACCAAACATCTGGATAGCCTGGGAACCTTCACCTTTAGCAAAATTGATAAGCCCCATGGTGCTCACTCGCCAGCTGTTCCAGCCTTCGGTAAACTTCCTAGAACCTATCAGGACGTTGATCTTGGAATCCTTGCGATTGATGGATTCAAAAAGCGAATCATTGTTGAATGATTCACTCTTCGTAACAACTCCCTTGGTTTCACAGGATTTAATCAGCTTTGTTGTATCTCCGATACTGATCACGCCAAAGTAATCACCATCCTCGCCAATACGCATGCCTATCTCACCTGCCTTACTCAGATGGTCGAGGTGAAGACGTGGTTCATCTGCATGACTCGTCGTATTGAAAAGCAGATGCAATATGTCTTCATAGAGCACCTGTCCATCAGGCGTATTACCCCCATTCAAATCGTAGAGAGGATTGAAATCATGCGAGAAGATATCAATGCCCTTGGCATCGATAAGACCCGTATTCTGCTGCACCACCAGGTTGATGCGCTGGACAGTTTGACGTTTGTAGCGAACAAACTGATCAATGAACATGATGACATCTTCAACATCTGTGAGACTTTCATCCTTGTTTGCCTTATTCACGCTATTACCCACAAACACCAGCAGCGGATTTTCTATTCTGAAAGGAGCCAGCTCCCTGCCATATTCCAAAAAGCATTTCTTCTGCTGATAGAAGCTGAGAAGACAACCGGTCAGGTAAAGCAGACGGGAATCCTCACTGATATTGGCATCCTTCAGGTTATAGATACGATAATCTTTACCATAGCCATCTTTGTAGAAGTACTTATATGAGTAATCGAAGAGGATTGCCTTCTGATAATCCTCCACAATATCCCGGTCTTTCTTTTTAGTCTTCTTGCCTGCCAGAGCCTGCTTGAATGTGGCTGAATACTCAAAGGTAAAGCCATCCTCAGCCATTTTCTGACGGTAGCCAACCCATTTTTCTCCACCTACCAAACCACGATGGCCTTCATCCACCAACAACAGATTATTGGTTTCAAAACTATCCACGCTGACCGTCTTGTCCTTGCCGACATCATCAAGCTTATTTATATCAATAATCAGTACTTCATTGCCATCAAATTTTAACGGACCTTCCTTGACAAAGATTTTGGCAGGTATCCCCGATATCTTCAGTTCCTCCAGATGCTGGCGGCTCATGCCCTCATTCGGTGTCAGCAAGATGACATTATTGATATCTATGCTCGCATTGATGCGTTTAGCTCGCTTCAGATAATATGAAAACTGCAAGATATTGACATGCAGAATCAGCGTTTTACCAGAACCTGTAGCCGACATGTAGGCAAGTTTGTTCATCTTTGCCAAATCGAAGTCCTGGAAGCCAATCTGCCCCAAAGTACGGTCATCTTCATCATGAAGGAAATCAGTCAACTCCTGCTGGAAGGCTTCCTTATCAGAAAACCAACGATCCAGGTAAATCTCCGTGAAAAGGAGGCTGAGATACTGGAAATATTTCCAGGTCAGTCCGCCTCTGTTTTCACCGATTTTCTGTGTATATCGTCTGATGTTTTCATCATACACTCGCAGTTTGGTTTCCGGTATTCTGCATCCAGGCTGTTTGAAGAAGTATTCAATGAACAAGGTATTACCAGTAGATTCATTGATACCTTCCTCTTCCGGCAGGTTCATCTGTCTCGCCAGCTGCTTCATATCCGTGATACCCAACTCTCGCTGCATGAATTTGAAGAGCACCAATTTTTCATCAAAGCGCAATCCCTGCACCTGATTCTTTTTAGTCCTAGCCATAATTACATTTCTTCAAACATACGTTTATAAAATTCCTGCTCCGTCAGAACCACCTTCCATGATTCATCTGATGTACGAAGATTCTCCAGATTGTTGTCTCCGTTTACATAGATGACATCATACTCTCGGTCGAGCGGATTGATGCGATACTTCTCGAAATAAGCATCCAGGGCTGCATTGCTGGCCATTAAATCATCGCTGATGGTACGCCAGATGACCAGTGCCTTACGACCGTCTGGGAGCGTTCCTTCTATCTGGCGGAAGGCAAACTGGGTACCCTTTACCAAATCTACAGCACCTTCATACGTTGGCTTTGCAGCAGGAAGGCTGTCATAGCTTCTGATGATACCCTGATGCTTGACAGTAAGACCTATCAAATAGTTGAAGGTCTCGCAGACATCCACCTTACGAAGCTTCATCTCATTCTTCTCCGTGATGTTCATCTCGTAGCTAAATGGAGCCTTAAATGCATCCAAATTCAACAAGCTGCCCTTTGCTTCAAGGTCAAACATATAGTTGATGGTGTAGTCATCACCAAAGAGGCTTGCCAAGCTTTCATCTTTCTTCAGCTGGATGTTGTTCAGAGCATCTTCGTATTGTTCGAGACGGAAGTACTTCATCATATGCGAAACACCTTGTTTGTGTGATAAAGGCTTTCCATCTTTCCACTGTAAAGAATAAATAGCCTTTTTGACTCTAGGATGAGTTGCTTTGTCAAAGTATTCTGCCATATCTACCAATATATACTTTCTCGTCCCATTATCTTGTGAGTTTAAATCTAATACCGCATGACCAGTAGTTCCCGAGCCTCCGAAATAATCTAATATCAAATATTCTTCATCAGAATTCGTCGCAGCCTTTATATAGTCCTCTACTGTGTAGAGGGATTTCGGATAGTTGAATGGAGGATTCTTCCCAAACATATCTCTAAGCATCTTTGTTCCATACGTACCTGCATTATACCTTTTATCAACCCAATTACTATTAATTGGCTCTTTTTTGTCTGAAACAATTTGATATAATGTAAACGAATCTGGTGAGCACCACAACAACGAATTTACAAGTTCTAAATTATCCCATTTGTAATTAATTTTACCCGTATTATAAGACATTCGCCATACTCGTTCAGTCCCATCTTTACCTATAGGATATACACGTTTCCACCCCTCAGGAGTATCTGATGTATCATATTTAAATCCAAATTGTGGAGGTTGTTCCGCTCCCATTATCTGTTTTGTCTTAGGATCAACAAGAATTGCAAAAAAACTATTAGGACGTCCATATCTGTAATTGTTATCAGCAGATCCCGAACGCATTAATGGTCTATGCTCAACTCCATCTATTGTACCTGAGTTACACTGCTGTCCCGTTTAGAAATCATCGGGCCTGAAAAGGCTTGGATATAGCCAAT
>ERZ772867.743-NODE-743-length-42699-cov-3.922639_pt1 | contig 42699 bp, 29 predicted proteins | sample MGYA00511341_ERZ772867 | MGnify/ENA primary metagenome ERZ772867 (study PRJEB29015, sample SAMEA2737707) | human gut metagenome | biome: human gut; feature: human-associated habitat; material: faeces | place: China | collected 2012 ... | reverse complement strand
ACAACTACCGTCCACAGTTCTACTTCAGAACAACAGACGTAACAGGTGTTTGCGATCTTCCGGAAGGCGTAGAGATGTGTATGCCTGGAGATAACGTAGAGATGACAGTTGAACTGATTCATCCAGTAGCTATGGAGGAAGGTCTTCGTTTCGCTATCCGTGAGGGTGGACGTACAGTAGGATCAGGAACTGTAGCTTCTATCATCGAGTAATTAATATCCAGATAGATTTGTTATCGCAAGATAACGCTGTGTCCAAACGTAAGATACCCGTAGAACTTTGGTTCTACGGGTTTTTCTGTTGTGTGGAAATATATAAAAGAGTGGAAAAGAGAATAACGAACAGTATAGAAAAACGGTTGCCGGGAGAGTATCCTGACAACCGTTTGTGATAACAGAATGATAACAAAATATATAATTTTCGCTTTTTAATACCAGGCAGACATTCCTTCTTTTAAAATTTCCCTAGAATTGTAGCCTTCTATGATTTTGCTGATTGCATGATCTGCAAAAAAAGTTTTTGTAAATTCAGTTGTTGCTGAAGGCCATTCTTCTTCCGTTAAAAGTGGAAGCTCTTCTTCTCTTCTCATGTCATTAACAGAATCTCTGAGTTCATTTTGTTCGGCTACAGTAACAATATGAGAAAAATCATTATGTGCCATTTTCTGGATTTCTACAGTTTCATTTAATTTGTCAATTAGTATAATTCCATGCATCTCATCTTCATCACCATTTGGAAAATACCAATAAATAAGATATTGATCAGTTTCTTCCATTAATCTAAAAGTAACCATTTCGTCACACTTTCTATAAATGCAAAAATTAAGTTAGATCATAAACCCTGACAGTATTGTCCTCAGTGCCTTTTTTGACGATAGTATGACAACCTATCGTAGTTCCCATAGCACGCAGCTTCCATTCTTCCTGGGGAGCGTTGAGCTTATCCAGTTCTTCCTGTCTTTTATCTTCCTCTTTAATAGCTAATATTTCAGCTTTTCCCTTTTCATAGACATTTTTAAATTGACACCATTTCCTGAAAAAGTCCTGCATTGTAGGATTATCGAACGTCAGTGAAATCTTCTGCTCAGGCATCTCAGCAAGTGAGAGGTTCACTGAATCATCAATAGAAAACAACAGAGAGAGTACATCTCCGACTGTTTCAATATTAAAATCCAGAAAAACACTTACATTTAATCCCAGTGCAGTTGCTATCTTTTCTAACTGATCCGGTTTTGGATTCCGAATTCCCAGTTCATATTTTCTGATCGTTCCTACGTTAATGCCGGACAGCTCGGCTAATTGTATCTGACTGTATCCTCTAAATTCCCGGAATGCCCGGATTTTTTTACCAATCATAATGCTGCCTCCTTAATAATATTTGTGCTTCTATTCTAGCACAAAAGTGAATGATACAAAAGAGTGAGATTTAACAAATTGTTGATACGAAAGCGATAGGTATGGAATGGAAAAAATAAATTCGCAAATGTTTATTGACAAATTCACAAAAGTGAATTATTATAAGAGAACAACGAAAGAGTCACAAAAGTGACTGGAAAGGAGGAAACTATGAGAACTAATTATATGATGACTGTTGATGATGTCATGGAAGAATTAGGAGTGAAACGCAGTAAAGCATATTCTATTCTAAAGCAACTCAACGATGAACTGGCAAAAGAAGGATATGTGGCAGTTCGTGGAAAGATTCCACGTCCCTACTGGGAAACAAAATTTTATGGATGCTCTCAGAGAGCAGTATGAAGGAGATTTTTTAGATGTCAGCTTACAAAGACAAAACACAGGGAATCTGGTATGTGAGCTTCCGTTATATTGACTGGACAGGAAAGAAAACGCAGAAGCTGAAAAGAGGGTTCAATGGGCAAGAGAACGAAGTGAAGAACACAATGCACAGATAAATAAGAACAAAGCAAAGTACAGAGGAATGGAGTTGTAAGAATATGGAGAAAAATATTTTTGATGAAAAAAAACGGACTCAGTTACACATTGCATGGAGATTATTATCTGCCGGATTTAGAAATCAATGAGGAAGAACCTACGTATGGGAAATATGGAATAATGCGAAAACAATTTTTGATAGAGCACCGGAGTGCGAAGTATCAATATCTGGTACTGACCGGGAAACTGACGGAGCATCTGAATCAGGCTGATAAAGAGGTAAAGGAAAAAGTTGAAATGCTGATTGAGCAGATGGCTGAACAGTGGGGAGTGACAGAAGAACTGAAGATGCAAGATCAGATGGAATGGGTGAGGAGGATGAATAATATCAAAGCAAATGCTGAAGAAGTAGTATTGAAAGAAAACATATACTTGTAATGCATAAGAAATCTCTATTCAAATGTTTATTGATATTTAATATTTGAAGGGGGATTTTTTATGGACAAGTAAATACCATAGAAGTATAATGAGCAGAAAAAGAAAGGGGAGATTCTTATAAGAGAAGCACCAGAAAAATTTAAATTAGAAGATACGACAATATGGTCTTTTCCTGAAAGAGGAAATTGGGCTACGCATTCAGGAAAATACAGAGGAAACTGGTCTCCGTATATTCCTAGAAATATTATTTTACGATACTCAAAGAAAAAAGATTGGATACTAGATCAATTCTTAGGCAGTGGTACAACATTGATTGAAGCCAAGTTATTGGGAAGAAATGCAATCGGTGTTGATATAAATTCTGAAGCTGTCAAATTATCTAACACAAATCTAAATTTTACTTGTCAAGAAAAATCAAAAATATTCACCAAACAAGGAAACGCAAACAATTTATCATTTATAAAAGATGAAAGTATAGATCTTATCTGTACACATCCACCATATGCAGACATTATACGGTATAGTAAAGAAATACCAGGAGATATTTCTCATTTAAAATATGAGGATTTTTTGAAGGAACTGGAAAAGGTTGCAAAAGAATCATATAGAGTACTGAAAAAACAAGGAATATGTACATTTATGATTGGAGATATACGGAAGAAAGGCTATGTGCTGCCACTGGGAATGAACTCTATGCAAAAATTTGTTGATGCAGGATTTAAACTTAAAGAAATTATTATAAAAGAACAGCATAATTGCAAGACCACAGAATATTGGGATAATATAGAAAAAACATTTTTAATGTTGGCACATGAATACATATTCGTGTTGGAAAAATAGCAATATTGTAAAAGGAGATACGGGACCAGTGTCGAGTATCTCCTTTGTGAAAAATTATTTACCAAGTAAGAAGCAGTTTATCATGAACAACTTCGTTTTGCATGGTTTGACCAGCATTTTGCAATCGATCAATCATAGAGGTACCACAATTAACAAAAATTTCTCTTTCAAATAAACCTATAGGTGGTGTGATAGAAATATCTTTTTTGTTGGATTCACGTGTACCATTGATTGATAACATTACATAAACACCTCTAGCCTTGCATTCAGCTATTTTATTGAATAATGTTTCTATATTGAAAGTTTGAGCACCATAAATAATGCTTTGGCTATGAGTATATGGTGGATCACAATAAACTACGTCACCAGGTTGTGCTTTATCCATACATTCTTCAAATGACATAGTTGAAAAAGTCGAGTTTTTTATAAGATCATGCCATAAATCTACTCTTTTTGAAAAGGTTTCTGGCTTGATAGGGTTATGTGGACCTTTGGGAGTGGACATATACCCATCTGCTTTTCGAAAACGAATTATTCCGGAGTAGCATGTACGTGATAGAAGACAGAAATCAAGGGCATTATGATTGCTATTAAATCTATCTCTAATTTCATTGTATTTGTTACTAGGATCTTTATAATAATCTTCAATTTCCTTTGAATAATAATTTTTTATTTGCTGCGGATCATATTTGATGATATTAAAAATATCAATTAAAAATGGTAAGATATCGCTGGCATATGAATGAGTAAACATAGGGGTGCTGGTTGTACTGTTTTGGTATAGTAATTGTGCCATTACAGCACCGCTCCCCAAAAATGGTTCATAGTAGTTATTAAATTGTTCAGGCATATATGAAATAATGGTTTCGGCAAAGCGTTGCTTATTTCCGATCCACTTTAATAATGCTGGTACTTTGGACATTGCTCAAACCTCACATGTAACTTATAGTCTGTAGACTCAAAGTCTACAGTGCTATTATAATTTAACTAATTGGAGGTGTCAAGCAATGCAGGAAGAAATACGTGTCGCTTATGGAAAAGCAGTAAGAGCAATACGACAAGATAAGAAAATATCACAAGAAGAGCTAGGTGATTTATGCGGATTGCATAGGACATATATAAGTGACATAGAACTTGGTAAACGTAATGTTTCTCTGGAAAATATAGACAAAATTGCGCATGCATTGCAAATGAAGAAGTCGGAATTATTTATTGAGGTGGAGCAATATGAAGGCATTTAAGGAATTTAGAAGAGAAGATAAATCGTTTTGGTTTTTTATACGATTTATTAGCGAAAAATTGGGGTATTCTAGAAATGGAATCGTTTTAACTTATACAGTAGAGCAAATAGAAAAATTGTGTGAAAAAGAGAATATTGAAGTTTCCCCAGATAGAATTAATAAAGCTGTTTTATATTGTAATATGAGAGCGGATTTGTTAAATAATACAATTGAGAAAAATTTGATGGATGTTGATGAGGCTAAACAGATATTTGAAGAAATGAGAAATAGCGGAAAATATAAATGTAAGCTGATTATGAACAAACAACGTAAAGAGATCAAAAAAGTAAATTATTTTACCGCAATTATTACTATGATAGCAGAAGAAATGCTTGGTGGAGATGAGGAATTTAATCCAGATCCAAGAGGGCTTGTGTATCTGTTGAATAATAGAAAGATTATTGGAGCATCTTCAAGAAGATTTGATGGAGCATATCCTTCGATTTATAATCCGAAGATAGTGTGGGAAATAAAAGAGTATTATTATTCAAAGTCATTTGGGAGTAGAGTTGCAGATGCTGTATATGAAGCAGAACTTGATGGATATGAATTTAACGAAATATACGATAGAACCGGACAGCAAGTATATCATGTGATGTTTATTGACAGCCATTATACTTTCTGGGGACAAGGGAAATCCTATTTGTGCAGATTTATTGATACACTTAATATGGGGCTTATAGATGAACTTATTGTCGGAAAAGAAGTTCTGACAAGATGGAGAGAAGTTCTTGCAGAGTTTGCAAAATAGGATTGGTTACAATATTGAAGAAGACACATAATAACGCTGGAACTTGGAAATCTGCTTTTTTGAGAAGTTATAAACAGGAAACGGGGATTGATCTTAGTATTCCGAGATGGTCTGAGATAAAAGATAAATATGATTTAAAATCTGTTAGGAAGTTAGAAAAAGCAAAAAGTGATTTGGCAAAGGCAACAGATCAGTATGAGAAAATTAAAGAGAGAATACAACTGTATCATCAAAAATTGCATGCAGAGCAAGAAAAAAATAATGTGGGTAAAGTTGGTAAAATACAGGATGATATAGAAAAGCAAAAAAAGAATGCGGAAAAGGCTAAAGAAAAAATAAATAAAGCACAAGCTAAAATTGATGAATTGGAAGGGTAAGATAGAAAGAATGGACAGTCTAAGATGGATTGTCCATTTTTTAGAATTGACAAGAATATACGAACAGTTTATAATAAATTAAAATAGCACTCGCTGAATAGGAGCGCTAACAATTGGCGGAAAAATATAGAAATGGAGGAGATTAGGTGAAAATAGATTCTATAAAAATCAAGAATTTTCGAGGATACAAAGACGAAACAAAAATAGAATTAAATGATTTAACAGTCTTTGTTGGAAAGAATGATATTGGAAAATCTACGATTTTAGAAGCCTTAGATATATTTTTTAATGATGGAAAAGGTGTAATAAAATTAGATAAAACGGATGTTAATGTGAGGGGCAAAAAGGAAGAAGATTTAGATATAGAAATTTCTGTATGTTTCTCGGAGTTACCAGAAAAGATAATTATAGATTCGACAGTTGAAACTTCGTTGCAAGATGAATTTATGCTTAATGCTGATGGACAGTTGGAAGTCATAAAGAGATATAAAAATGGTGGAGCAGCCAAGGTATTTATTAAAGCTAAGCATCCAACGAATGGTAAATGTGCAGAATTATTATTAAAAAAGAATAGTGATTTAAAAAAGATAATAAAAAGTGAAAATATTGAATGTGAAAATCAAACTGTAAATGCTGAAATGAGGAAAGCAATTTGGAATAAATTTTCCGATGATTTGCAACAGGATGTCATAGAGATTGATGCATCAAAAGAAGATGCGAAGAAGATCTGGGAAAAATTATCGAATTATTTACCGACATATTCATTATTTCAATCAGATAGAAAAAATAGCGATGGAGATGACGAAATACAAGATCCATTGAAAACAGCTGTAAAACAAATTTTGAGTGATACAGAATTACAGGCAACATTGGCAGAGGTTGCAACTGAGGTTGAAAACAAATTAAAAGAAGTAGCAGATAGAACATTAACTAAACTTCGAGAAATGGATCCAGCAATTGCAGCAAGTTTGAATCCGATAATCCCATCAGCAGACAGTCTTAAGTGGCAGGATGTCTTTAAAAATGTATCAATATCAGGCGATGAAGATATTCCAATTAATAAACGAGGAAGCGGAGTAAAAAGACTTGTATTGTTAAATTTTTTCAGGGCTGAGGCGGAGAGGCACTGCCAAGAACAAGGTAATACGGGTGTAATATATGCGATAGAAGAGCCAGAAACTTCACAACATTCAGATAATCAGCGGATATTAATAGAAGCCTTTAAGACATTAGCTTCAGTCGCAAATACGCAGGTTATATTGACAACACATAGTTCTTACATTGTTAAGCAATTACAGTTTACAGATTTACGCCTTATTAAAGAAAATGAAGAAGGAAATAAAGAAATATTAGGTGTTCTTCCGGGACAACTTCAATATCCGTCATTAAATGAAGTAAATTATATAGCATTTAATGAAGTTACAGAGGAATATCATGATGAATTATATTCATTTATAGAATTTCAGGGATGGAAAAACTCGTATATTCAAGGAAAGCCAACGAGATTATACAAACGCATAGGTAGGAATAATTCTATTATAGATGAACAGAAAGTTTTGACAGAATATATACGACATCAGATACATCATCCGGAAAATAAAAATAATCCAAGGTATACAAGAGAAGAATTAAAGCAATCCATAGACTTAATGCGAACGTTTATCGAACAGCAGAGTGCAGCCGGAATTGTTGAGCCATAATCATGATAACACCATGATAACAAAATTCTCAAAAATCATACGGGCAAAACGGAAAATCCGGATTTCCCCACACAAAGCACATGGAAAATCACCATTTGCACACCGCAATACACCGGTCTGATATCGTGAAGATGGACGTACTGCAGGATCAGGAATTTTGAAAGGAATAATATACCAAAAGTAGATTTACAAAGGGAGGGAGAATAATGAGATGTCCATATTGTAACGAGGAAATGATATGTGGCGCGGTTCAGAGTCAACGCGAAATTTTCTTCACAACGAGAGCTGACAGAACTTGGCTTATACCGGCACTGGCAAAAAAAGATGAAATAGTATTAAGTTCTCATAATTGGTCGAAACCAACCTGTATTGCGTATCATTGCCCTGTCTGCAGGAAAGTTATCATTGATTATTCAGTTAAAAGCGAATAGAAACTGACTGTTCGGAAAAAAATATATACTGAATAAAAAGATATAGTTTAGATATGCCACCGCTTTTGGACGTGGATGGGGTAGCGAAGAAATGTGATAGGATAGTGCTGCAGGGAACGCAAGAAGTATTGAAAGTGAGGCATGATGAAAATGAAGTCACGTTTACCTCAAATAATCTACATACTGACGGCAATCTTCACAGCCGGCACAGCTGTAACTACAATTTTATACAGTCAACATCGAAAGAAATCGCATAGACTATGTGCCAGTCAGAAGTTACTTGCGGCAAAAAAGTAAAAATGCTTCCCGCCTTGACAAGCAGTAAAGATCAAAGTAAAATATAACCTATCTGAATAGTAGGAAAGACTGCGGATAAAAGGGAGGAAGCAACATGGAACATATTGCTAGAAAAGATGCTTTTGAGTTACTTAAAAAATATAATAAAGATCCGTTTCACATTCAGCATGCTCTGACTGTAGAGACTGTTATGAAGTGGTATGCAAATGAACTGGGATACGCAGAAGATGCAGAATACTGGGGCATCGCAGGACTGCTTCATGATATTGATTTTGAATTGTACCCGGAAGAGCATTGTTTGAAAGCACCGGAGCTTTTAAGAGAAGCTGGAATTACAGAAGATCTGATCCATGCAGTATGTTCTCATGGATACGGAATCACAGTAGGATGTGGAAAGATGATTGATGTAGAACCCGTTCATGAGATGGAAAAAGTACTATTTGCGGCAGACGAACTGACAGGTCTGATCTGGGCGGCTGCGTTGATGCGTCCGTCAAAAAGTACAAAAGATATGGAATTAAAATCTCTGAAGAAAAAATATAAAAGCAAAGGATTTGCTGCGGGATGTTCAAGAGAAGTCATTGAAAGAGGTGCAAAGCAACTGGGCTGGGAACTTGAAAAGCTTCTTACCATGACCCTGCAGGCAATGGCAGCATCTGAAGATACGATCCGGGCTGAGATGGAAGAAGAACAGGAATAGGGAAGCACATAGGAATTGAACAGAATTCCACCTGATAAAGAAAATGATTGGAGAGGTAAAGAAGGCTGCAAAAGCATTTGAAAGAAATGTTTTTGCAGCCTTCTTATATAAAAAGCAAGGGGAACAAGCAAAGTGATGGAACAAGCACGATAAAATTGTATAAAATAACAAAAATAAATAAAAAGAAACGCCGATATTGAAAAAAAAGAAGAAAAAAGATATAATATATGCAAAATGAAAATGGCACAGAGATAAAAAATAGGCAAAATATCTAATGGCATGGAGGGGCGAGTTTATGAAAAACAAATTAAAGCGAGTTACCATTGCAACTTTATCTGCTTGTATGATTGCAAATGCGGTACCGATACCGGGGAATGTCGCAAAGGCAGCGGTGACGCAGGAGATGATCGATTTTACCGACGAGAACAGTCAGGGCGGCTGGGTAAAAGATGGGGCAAATGGAACGATCACTTTCCAGAATGGTGAGGGTGATGATGGATTTATGGTACTTGAGTCTGCAGGAGAGTCCTTTTTCAAATATGGAAATTCCAAAACCCGTCAGGATGGAATTCTTGAAATGGATCTTACCCTGACGAAAGGACCGAATGGGGCGAGAATGTTGATTTTGTTCCGTTACAATTCTTCCTCTGACTGGGAAGGAATTGGAGTAGACGGTACTCACTGGTTCTGGCAGAAAGGTTCTTCTAACTGGGGAGATCTTAATTCCACAAAGACGACGTTTGATGCATCAGATATAAACCAGAAGCATCATATCAAACTGGAGTATCGTGGAAAGCAGATCAAGGTTTATCAGGATGGAGAGGTGATTATTGATCAGACAGTAGATGCATTTAGTGATACGATGTCCGGACAGATTGGAATGAGAGTCTGGGGAGAACCAACAGAAACCCATGGATGTGCTTTGAAGTTTGACAATATAAAAACTTCCGATATTTTTTCAGCAGTTTCGATTGATCCGAAAAGTGTGAAACTTGAACAGGATACAGCGGCAGCACAAGATATTGAAGTGGCAATAACAGGCGAGAATACATTAAGTGCGATTAAAAATGGATCAGAGGTATTGGAAAGGGGAACGGATTATACTGTAAATGGTCAGAATGTCACAATTAAGACAACTTATCTTGAAAAGATCAAAAGTCAATCCAGTACAAAGCTGGTTTTTGAATTCGAAGATGGGCAGACACAGACATTCACGATTAATATTAACATTCCGGAACCGACGGTATCCTATACAAGAAATTTTGCGGCAGACGGAGCAGACGGCTTTACGAAAAAGAGTGGAAGCGGTTCTATGAGTCTGGAAAATGGTGCCATGAAGCTTCAGGGAGATGGCGTATTTATTGATGATAATTCGGCAAGCCTGAAAGACCAGGAAATTGAATTTACATACGATCCAATGAATGATAATTGTGGATATGGGGCAGTTCTCCGGTATGTAAGTGATAATGAGTATTTCTATGTTGGACCGTCTTCACAGAATAATCAGCATTATACCAGATGGAATATCTGGAATGCACAGGGACAGTCACTTCTTGGAAGTGAATATAATGACAGTGGTTTTATTCTTGCAAATAGAGTGGTTCCATATAAGATAAAAGTAAGGATTGTGGACAAGTATGTGACAGTATTTGTTGATAATGAGGAAATTCTTAATAGAGAACTTAGTAATGTTACGACAAATCCGGGAAAAGTGGGATTCAGAACCGGAAGTAATAATGGAATGCTCATCCAGAAGTTTACGCAGGAGAATGCAGCTGTACCGACAGTTGTGGAAAATACAGAGCCTGTAACAATTCAGTCAGATGCCATGACAGTCCGTCTGGACCGTGCATTCCCACGGGTAATCGATTATACATTAAAGAACGGTGGGGAGACTGTAAAAGGACAGGAACTTGCATTACATCAGATTGAGTTAAATAATAAACTTTATACACCGGATGTTACAGCAGATATCAGTGAGAATAAAGCAGTTTATCATGTGTCAGAGGCGACGACAGGAATTTCATTTGATGTTATATTTACTGTAGAAGGAAATGTCCTTTCTATGAATGTAAAAAATATAGTTGATGATCAGACGAAACTGTACACTTTGAATTTCCCGCGTCACAGTTTGATTTCTATGTCAAGTAAAGATGCGGACGGAAAGCTGACTGTAAATAATTATCAGGGACAGAATGCGATTTCGCTTTCTTCAGCCAATGCATCAGAAGCATATAATGAGACGACGCTTGCAGTGTTAAGTAATCGGAATGTTGCTGCTGCATTAAGTGGAGAATCATATAAAAACCGTCATGAAGTAGCATACCAGACGTTTGCGGCAGGAGACCATAATTCTACAGGTTTATGGATGAATGAGTATACTTACCGTGGACTGGATGGAGAGATAATGTATCTGCCTGCAGTCAAGGTAGCGGTCACAGCAGATTGCAATGGAGATGGAAAAGTAGACGCTCAGGATGGTGCGATTGTACTTCGGGATAAGTGCATGACCAGAAAAAGTGGAGCGGACGAAGTGACAGACTCCTGGACAATGATCGCAATGAATGTAGGATCCGAAGCTCAATATCCATTTCTCCGTATTTTGGATAATGTGAAGAAGATGTATCTGGCTACAGATGGATTTGGGCAGAATATTATTATCAAGGGATATCAAGGTGAAGGACATGACTCATCTCATCCGGATTATGCAAATTATAATAAGCATGCCGGTGGTCTGGAAGATTTCAATACTTTGCTGAGTGAGGCAGAAAAGTATAATGCACAAATAGGTATTCATGTAAACCAGACAGATACTTACCCGGAAGCTCCGCAGTATGGAAAGCTTGCAGCAAGCCTTCCGGCCTGGGATTGGTATGATAGTTCAAAAGGCATTATTCGTGAGAACGACGATCTTGACACATCAGAAAATGGATTGGATGGACGTTTTTCGCAATTATACGATAAAGATACGCAGGGAAAGATTGATACGACATATGTAGATGTATTCTTTGGAACAAGATGGCCGATGTATAAATTAATACAGAATATAAAAGGCCGCAACATTATTCTTGGAACAGAGAATCCTGATGAAATGGTTTCCCACAGTGTATTTGTCCATGGTATTCAGACCGGGGCAGGCAACTTTAAAGGAGCAGGAAATCTGGTTCGTTTTGTAGAGAACAACCAGTCTGATATTTTCCAGGGAACAACTTTGTTCAGAGGAATACAATCGAGAAACAACGGCGGCGATACAGGCGGAGCAAGCAAAGGTGGTGCTGGTATTGACGGTTGGCAGCAGTCTTCACAGGGAAATAATGCAGCAAGTATGAATGATTCGCTGGATACATTTTATTGCGAAGTACTTCCGGCTAAGTTCCTTGCACAGTATCCGCTGATGCAGTATGAAAGCGAATCGCGGGCAGTTCTGGGAAATAGTAACGAAGTAGTAACTGAGATCGTGAATAACGTTAATGTTATTACGCTGGACGGTGAAAAAGTTGCCGAAGGAAATAAGATTTTCATTCCATGGGAAAAGGATGATGATGAGCAGGGTAAGATTTATCATTATAATAAAGATGGAGGTTCAAGTACCTGGACACTTCCGGAATCCTGGGGAAATGTAACTGAGGTAACGATTTATAAACTGTCTGCAGAAGGAAAATCTGATAAGAAAACGCTTCCTGTGACAGGACGTAAAGTAACAATTGATGCGACAGCAAAAACAGGATATGTACTTTACAAAGAGGATGCTGTAAAAGTTGATACGGCTGATACGATGGAGTGGTCTACAGGATCTCCTGTGAAAGATATGGGATTCGATTCCTATAATTTTGATGAGTGGAAACCATCATCTACATCTGATAGTGTAGATCATATAAAGATTAAGGATAATAGTCTTGGAAATGCACACCTTTATATAGAGGGAACAAAAGATGGACAGGTAAGTCAGACTTTAACAGGTCTGGTTCCGGGGCAGGCTTATTCGGCATCTGTATGGTGCATTACTGATGATGGACGAAAGGCATCAATTGAGGTAAAGAACGGGGACGAAGTAGTTTCAAATTATATGGAACAGAGTAATGTCACGTATGGAGTTCATCATAATGATAAATATTTGACTAAGGCTCAGCGTATGCAGGTACGTTTTACTGCGGCATCTGACACAGTCAAATTAACGCTTTCTGCAGCAGCAGGAAAAAGCGATACATCGGTTGTTGACTTTGATGATGTGCGGGTGGCAAAAGTTGATGCTTCTACTAACCCGGATCCGAATAAGTATACTTATTGGGAGGATTTTGAAAATGTAGATCAGGGCTTTGGAGTATTTGTGTCTACGGAGTCTGATCAGTCGCATTTATCTCAGAAAAATCCAGTGAATCCAGAGTATACGACGGATGTGATTGATGGAAACTATTCTTTGAAGATTCGTGCAAAAGATTATATGAGAACCATTCCATCAACGGTTAGATTTAAACCGAATACAGAGTATAAAGTAGGCATTGAATATAAAGCACCAAGTGCAAATGCGTTTACTTTTGCAGTAAAATCTGATAAGGCTTCAAAGACGCTTGCAAGTGCGGTGGCAAATGCCCAGAGTGGAAAGCTTGTTCTCGAGTTTACAACAGGTGATGAAGAAGACTGCTATGTAGATATTACAGGACAGAGCAGTGAATATTATGTTGATAATTTCTATGTAGAAGAGGCATACATCCCGGCAGACTTTTCAGAGTTACAGAAGGCAGTAGATGAGGCAGAAAAATTAGACAGAACGGTATATATGACAGAGTATTATGCCGGTCTGGACAAGATTCTTGCGGAGGCTGAGAAAGTACTTGACAATCCACGGACAGAGCAGAGTGAGGTTGATGAGATGACCCAAAAAGTGAGGGATGCAATAAATGCATTACAGCCACTTGCGACAAATGCTGACTTTGCAGCACTGGAAAAAGCAGTAGAGGAAGCTGAGAAAATTATAGTAAAAGATTATAAAGACACATCGGATTTTGAAAGTGCATTAGCTGCTGCAAAACTTCTTTTGGAAGGCAAGGAAACGAAAAAGGAACTTAAGCATACAGAGGTAGCAACAGCAACTGATACGCTCGTTGAGAAGCAGAAAGCACTAAAACCGGTAGATCCAAAACCGGTTGACCCAGATCCGGTAGATCCAAAACCGGTAGATCCGAATCCGGTAGATCCAGATCCGGTTGCCCCAGGCAAGCCATCTACTCCGGATAATTCGAATGGTGCAGGACAGACGACAGGAAGTGGCAAGCCATCTGCTGACCAGAAAAATCCGGCGATGGGTACAAAAAAATCTGGAAAAGCAACAAAAACCGGCGATACAACTCCGGTTGTACCGGTGGCCGGAGGGGTACTGGTCTCTGCAATGATGCTTCTTGCAAATTTTCTCAAAAAGAAAAAAGACAATTGAGATGAAAGAGTGATGTTTGAATAAAAAATATGCTCCGTTCAGGCAGACAGGAACAAGAAAACCTGTTGCCTGAAGGAGCATATTTTATCTTAAGCACTCTTTGCATTTCCACTGACCAAGACCTCATATTCACGCAGCTTCTCTTTCGCCTGTGGAGTTAAGTGTCTTGGAACTTCAATCTGAACCGTTACATACTGATCACCGTGAACCGAAGGATTCTTCATGGAAACAATTCCTTTTCCCTTCAAGCGGATCTTAGAACCGGACTGTGTACCCTCACGGATCTTACAAAGCACATTGCCATATAAAGTCTGAACCAGTGCCTCACCACCAAAGACAGCCGTTGTGAAAGGTACAGTAACCGTCGTATAGACATCCATTCCATTTCGCACATATCCCGGCTTGTCAGCAACTTTAACTTTCAACATCAGATCCCCGGCATCTCCACCATTTACACCGGGCATTCCCTTACCACGGAGACGAATCGTCTTACCGGTGTCAATTCCTGCAGGAATATGAACCTTCAGTGATTGGGAAGGATTTCCCGGAGCATTTGGATCCTGTAATGTGATAACCTTGTCACAACCAAAAGCAGCTTCATCAAAGCCAACGGTTACTTCGGCATTCAGATTGGATCCCTTTGACTGAAAATTACCGGACTGAAATCCACTGTGAACCCCATCACTGAATCCATTTCCACCAAAACTGCTTCTGCCAAATCCTGAAGAGGTCTTGCGGGATGCTCCTCCGTGGAACATATTTCCGAAAATATCTCCGAACATATCATCCATATTACCACCCTCAAAGTGGTATTCCTGATACCCACCGTTTCCGGTAAAACCGCCACCACTGAAACCACCACTGCCAGATCCAGTTCCATCAGATCCGGCTCCACCAAAGCCACTTCCATAGAATCCACCATAGAAACCACTGGTGTCGGTTCCACCGGCAGCACCGCTCTGGTCAAATGCAGCGTGACCAAATTGGTCATAAAGTTTCTTCTTTTCAGGATCACTCAGGATATTATAAGCTTCAGTGATCTCTTTAAATTTCTTTTCAGCTTCTTTATCACCGGGATTCGTATCCGGGTGATACTTTTTAGCAAGCTTTCTGTAGGCTTTTTTTATTGCTGACGGATCAGCACCTTTCGCCAGTCCGAGCAGTTCATAGTAATCTCTTTTCATAGACTCACCCTCATATCTTTCCGTTACATTTGTATCATCTGATCTGCATTACTTTTTACACTATTGTATGCAAAGAAACAGTACGATTCATACTGTTCTATATGTAATATAGCAAAGAGAATAAAAGCCGTCAAGGGAGAATCAAAAAGAATGTTCCGAATTAGACAAAATAAGCGTGGGAATCAACCGAAAAGAACGAGCCGAAAAATTCTGCTGTTGTTATAATAGTATTAAGTCAGAGTGGGTAAGCTCGTGCGTAGACAGAACAAGATTTCAGAACAGGAGGGGATGCGGAGTATGAAGAATCGAAAAAAGCAGTTCCTGAAGATCGGAATTGCAGTATTGGTGATCGCGGTCGCGGGAATTGTTGCCGGGGTTGTCCGATACAGAATTGATAATCGATTCGATTTAACTGTTGGGGGGCATACAATCAGCAAAGATGAATATGTGAACTGCATGAAATCAGTAGAATATGATACAAAAATGCAGATTCAACAGGACTATGATGCCGTTTATGAAGATGGCTTCTGGGAGAAAAAGTATGATGGAAAATACGGCTACGAAATTCTGACGGAAAATACAGTAGAACAGTTGAAATACGTTCATGCGGTCTATGACCTCGCAAAAGAATGCGGTGATGTATCAGACAGCAGCTATAAGGCTTTGGAAAAACGTTGGAAAGACGAGAATGCAAAGCGGAGTGAGAAAGTTGAAAAAGGTGAGGTAGTCTACGGACTGAAAGAATATACCTTTCAGCTTTATCTTCAATATGAAGTGAGTACGCTCAAAGAAAAATACTGCAATGATGATACCCGTGAGGGAATGGAATTGACAGAGGACGAAGTACTGGAATACTACAACAGCCGCGAATGGATCTTTGGGGACAGCGAAGAGAATGCTGATCTGGAGACAGCAAGAATTGCGGTGGAACGTGAGCTGCGTGAAAAGAAATATGATGATATCATCACACAGCGTGAAACTGATTCTCAGGTGGACGGGAACATGGCGGATGTAAACCGGTTTACCTTGAAGAATATAGAATGATGGAAGGAGCAATGTTATGAAGAAGAAATGGATGAGCGGTGCTCTGGCTCTTCTGCTTGCAGGAACAACGGTTGCATCAATGGTGCCGGCAGTTGCTGTTAATGCTGAAGGACAGGATACTGCGACAGGAACAACATATTATGTTGATTCCAAAAGCGGAAGTGACAGCAATGACGGAACTTCCGAAAGCAAGGCATTCAAGACACTTGATAAAGTGAATGCCCTTGATCTTGAGCCGGGAGATACAGTTCTCCTGAAAAAGGGATCTGTGTTTGAAGATCAGGCTCTGAAGTTTACAAAAGAGGACAGTGGTACTGCTGAAGCACCGGTTAAGATCTCTACTTATGGAGAGGGAGACAAACCACAGATCAATACAAATGGTCATGGTCAGTGGGATCTGAATTACGGAACACCTCTTGATAACCAGAATCATAAATGGAAAGGTAAGGTATCTTCCAGTATTCTGATCGAAGATACAGAGTACATCGAGATCAAAGGCCTGGAACTGACAAATGACAGAAACAGTGCAACAGATACAGAAAAAGGTAAAGCTTACAATGACGCTTATGCAATGGACAGAACCGGAGTTGCCGGAGTTGCCAAGGATAACGGAACAGTAGATCATATCGTACTGGACGATCTTTATATCCATAATGTAACAGGTAACGTTTATAACAAGCATATGACAAATGGAGGTATCTACTTTATCGTAGAAACGCCGACAAATGAAGCAACAACAGGAATTGCAAGATACAACGATGTTCAGATCAAGAACTGCTATCTGGATACAGTAAACCGTTGGGGAATCGCAGTTGGATATACTTACCAGTGGAGACAGTTCCAAACAGGTGCATTGTCAGATGCAACAATGGCAAAATATGGTTCCTCCAATGTAGTCATCGAGAACAACTACCTGAACCATGTGGGTGGAGATGCCATCACAACCATGTATCTGGACAGACCGATGGTTCAATACAATGTGTCAGAGAACGCAGCTGAACAGATTAATACAAAAGACTACTCACAGCAGCAGCCAAGTCTGGATGCAAATGGAAATGAGACTGGTAAACAGAACGTTGGAGCAGGACGTGTGGCAGCAGGTATCTGGCCATGGAAATGTAAAAATGCGATTTTCCAGTACAATGAATGTTTTAAAACATTGAATGCCGCAAAGGGTAACGGCGACGGACAGCCTTGGGATGCTGACTATGGCGATGGAACAAACTATCAGTACAACTACAGCCACGGTAACACGGCAAGTACGATCATGTTCTGTGGACCGGAATCCATTAATAATACATTCCGTTACAATATCAGCCAGAATGAAGATATGGGACCGCTGGATCCTGCTGGAAATACAGGAAATTGTCAGGTTTACAATAATACCTTCTATATTAAAGCGGGACTGAATACAATCTGGCATAGAAGTCATGGAAATGGTGGACCGGTTACAGCAGAAAATAATATTTTCTATTTTGCAGGAAGTACACCGGCAACAGTTTCAAACTGGAATCCGAGCAACAATAAAGTATTTGACAACAACCTGTACTACAATGTATCCAATTACCCAACTGATGCAAATGCAGTAAAGGTATCCGCAGGAACAGCAGTACTTGTTAATGCAGGTTCAGGTCCGGTTGCAGCAGCAGAGGACAAGCAGGCAAGACTGCATGAAGATCCGACAGCTGCTACAGTATTTGATGGATATAAACTGGCAGCAAACTCACCGGCTATCAATGCTGGTAAAGTAGTTGTTGACAGAAATGGTTATACGATCGATCATGACTTCTTCGGACATGCAATCACAGCAGTACCGGAAATCGGAGCAGCAGAAAGTGATGCAGTTACAGCACTTGTACTTCGTTCCAATACATACACAATTTCAGGAACAAATGTAAGTGATCTTCCGAAGAATACAACAGTAGAGCAGTTCCGCAACAACATCATCGTTGATACAGGCGTTACAGTTACTGTAAAAAATGGTGATAAAGTTCTTGGTGATGCAGATATCGTGAAAGGTGGAGCAACCGTCGTTCTTTCTTATGAAGGAATGGAGGATGTAACTTATACAGTAGTTGCAAGTTCTGATAAAGAACTGAAAGATGCTTATTATGAAGTAAAAGGAACAACCATGAGCGTTCCTTATACAGCTAAAAATCCGACAACAGTGAGCGAGATGAGAAAGAATATCACTGTAGCTGATACAGCAACAGTTTCTGTATTAAATGGCGGAACTGAGCTGGCAAATACGGATGCAGTAGCAGAAGGCATGACACTTCGTATCACAGCTGAAGACGGAACAACAAATGATTATACAATCGCTCAGAAGAACACATACAACTGGACTCTTGACTTTGTTAAAGGACAGCAGGGAAATGTATGGTTTGGACAGCAGAAGAACGGAACCGGTGACTGGACAAATATGACAGAATCTGACAGAGACGGATGGCCGAACTGGTGTGTGAATACATATTATGGTCCTGGTATTGATGCTTCACAGGGTACAACTTCAACAACAGATACAAGCGTTCACGGACTGCTTTCCGCACCGCCGAACAGCGATATCTCAACGGCAATGGCATTCAGAGCACCGAAGAGCGGTACAGTATCTTTCAATGTAAAAGATGATGAGCCATACCTTCGTCAGAATGGAAATTCAGGCGGAACAGTTACATTAAGCCTTCTTGTTAATGATACAGTAAAGCAGAGTGTAACACTTCAGACCAGCCGTGAGAAAGCAACAGACTGGGCAAACTTTGATGCAATCGAAGTAAATGCGGGAGATGTGATCCGTGTAGTAACAAAGAGCAACAGTAATCCAAGCAAGCCGTCTGTTCATGTTACTCCGATTATCACCTACCTCGATACAGCAGTAGCTGATACAGAAGCACCGGGTGCTCCGACAGCAGTAAGAACAGCAGATGTTACAGAGACAACAGCAAAAGTTGCATGGGCAGAAGCAAGCGATAATGTTGGCGTAGTTGGATACAATGTATATGTAAATGATACAAAGGTAAATGCAGAACTTGTAACAGCCACAGAGTATGACCTGACAGGTCTTACAGCAGCTACAGAGTACAGTGTAAAAGTTACAGCAGTAGATGCAGCAGGAAATGTATCTGAGAAATCAGAGGCAGCTACATTTACAACAGCAAAGGCAGCCGATACAGAAGCACCAAGCGTTCCGACGGACGTAAAAGCATCTGATGTTACAAAGACAGGTGCAACTGTTACATGGACAGCTTCTACAGATAATGAAGGAGTTGCCGGATACAATGTATATGTAAACGGAACTCAGGTCAATGATACACTGGTAGCAACAACAGAATATGTACTGACAGGTCTTACAAAAGGAACAGAGTACACAGTAGAGGTAGAAGCTGTTGATACAAATAACAATGTATCCGCAAAGGCAGCAGCTACATTTACAACAAAGAAAGATGCTGTAAATCCTGATCCGACAGTAGTTGATAAGACAGAACTTAAGGCAACTACAGCAAAGGCAGATGCAGCACTTGCAGCAACAGACAAGTACACAGCAGAATCACTGAAAGCCCTGCAGGCAGTTTACGATCAGTACGCATCCGTTCTGAATGACGAAAATGCAACGCAGGCTCAGGTTGACGAAGCAAATAAAGCCATCGCAAAAGCCCTCAATGCTCTTGTAGAAAAGAAGACAGATGACGGCAAGAAAGATGATGACAAGAAAGACGACAGCAATAAGGGTGACAATAAGAAGGATGATACAAAGGTTGATAACAACAAGAACAATCCTTCTAACACATCCAAGTCTGACAATAAGACTACAACAAAGGTAGACAATACTAAGAAAGCAGCTAAGACAGGCGATACGACAAACGTAGCAGTTTGGGCATTTGCACTGGCAGCATCCGCAGCGGCAGCAGGCGTTGTAGTAAAGCGTAAAAAAGAGAACTAAAAACTTTGCAGTTTTGTAAATGTGAAATTTAGAAACAAGCGGGGGAGGTTATGAAAAATGCTGATCTCCTCCGCTTTGATAACATAATGGGAGGAAAGACATGAGAAAAAAAGCCTTATCAATGCTTATGGGCTTGGTTCTTGGAGTTACGACGATTTTCAGTTCTGTTGGAACAACAGGAGTAACGGTATATGCCGCTGAAAATGGCGTAACAGATGCGGAATGTACAGATAAAGATACTGCAGCACCAACACCGGACGATACAGTACCTGATGCAAACCAGTATAAATATCAGAAAGATGAACTTGCAGCATTCTGTCATTTTGGTCCAAACACATTCAATGAACTTGAGTGGGGATTTGACCAGTCAACGCAGAAAAAGCTCTATGCAGGAAGAACTCCGGATCATATTTTTACGCTGGAAAGTGATTTCGACGCAGAAACATTAGTAACCACACTGAAAAATGCAGGATTTAAAAAGCTGATTGTAACAGCAAAGCATCATGATGGATTCTGTATCTGGAACAGTGCGTATACAGATTATGACATTGCAAGTACAAGTTATAAAAATGGAGAAGGAGACATCCTTGCAGAAATTTCAGAAGCATGTACGGCAGCTAATATGGACATGGGATTGTATCTTTCACCATGGGATGTAGCAGAATCTACATTTGGTGCGAATGGTGGAACGATCGACAATGCCTACAATGAATATTATAACAACCAGCTTGAGGAAATCCTGAGCAACCCGAAATACGGAAATAAGGGACATTTTGTGGAAGTATGGATGGATGGAGCGAACGGTTATAATAATGTACCACAGACATACAATTTTGAAAAATGGTTCGCGACGATCCAGAAGTATGAAGGAAAAGAAGCAGGTTACAAAGCAGATTGTATGCTGTTCGGAGCAGGAACTCATACAACAGTTCGCTGGATCGGAAATGAAAATGGATTTGCAGATGATACCACATGGGCAAAATCAAGAATCAGTAATGGTCAGATTTACAATGATGAAAGCCAGCGTGCCGGAGATTACAAAGGAGATCCGACAGACGGATATTCCAATGGATATGAAGATGGTAATCACTGGACAGTACCGGAGGCTGATGCAAGAATTACATCCGGATGGTTCTGGGGAACACAGAAAAATACTCCAAGAACTCTGACAAACCTTGCAGAGATGTATTTTAGATCAGTTGGTCATAACGCAACCTTACTTTTGAATGTGCCTCCGAATAATGAGGGAAAAGTAGACCAGGCGATTCTGGATCGTGTTGTGGAATTTGGTCAGAATGTTCAGGATACATTCAGAACCAATCTTGCAAAAGCAAATGGAACAACAATTACAGCAAGCAATGTCCGCGGCAATGATATTGACTTCAAGCCGGGAAATGCAGTGGATGATGATGATGCTACATACTGGACAACAGATGATGGTACAACAAGTGGAAGCCTGACGATCAAGTGGGATTCTGCAAAGAGATTTGATGTTGTATCAATCGAAGAGGCAATCCAGAATGGACAGCATATCAATAGCTATGAAGTTGAATACAAAGAAAATGACAATGCAAGCTGGCAGACCATGGAAAGAGGTGTGACGGTTGGATCAAAACGACTGATCAGAACATCACCAATATCTGCAACTCAGGTAAGAATTACTGTCGGAACATCAACAGGAAAAGTTCCGCAGCTTAGCGAAGTTGGAGTTTATAAAGCCAGCAAAGGCTTCCAGCTGAGTGGGGCTGCTCCGGATGGAATGGATTCAACAAGTGTGAATGATACAACGAAGTTTACATTTAGTTCTTCAGGATGGAATCCACAGACGGGAACTACTTATATTAATGGACAGAATACCTGGTCAAATAAAGCGGGTGCAAGCTTTACCTATGAGTTTGACGGAACAAAAGTATATCTGATGGGAACAAAAGACCCGAATCATGGTCAGGCAGATGTCTATATTGATGATATGGATACTCCGGTTGCAACGATTGATACCCATGATACCGTAAGATCCACAGGAGCAAAGATTTTTGAATCAGCGGATCTGGAAAACGGACATCATACACTGAAGCTGGTAGCAAAGACAACAGCAGCAATCGGTGTCGAGGCAGCCTATGTCATCAACAATGGCGGAAAAGGTATGCTGGAGATCGAAAATGACTCTTATACGATGAATGAAAACAGTGATCTGGCAGTAAAAATCAGGCGTGTAGGAGGAACAACAGGTAAGATTACAGCAAGACTGGAACCAAATCCGGGAAGTGCGATACAGAAGCACTTTAATACAGGTTTGATCCCGGAGGTTGTATTTGAGAATGGAGAATCTGAGAAAGTGATCAGTCCTGCAGCACATGCAAACCGTGTGCCGACAACGGATGGAGATGTATACTTTACACTGGAGCTTTCAAGCAGCAGCCCGGTAATCGGACTTGCAAGCTCAGCCAAGGTAACAATTCTTGATGCTGATGCAATTACAAGAGATTCACTTAATACATTGATCACAGAATCTGAAGGATTAAAAGAACATCTTTATTCAGAAGGATGGACATCATTTACAGCAGCACTTTCCTCAGCAAAGACTGTTGCAGCAAATCAAAATGCTACAGATACACAGATCAAAAATGCATATTCTACATTATATGCAGCTAAAGAAGCTCTTGTAGTACGTACGCAATATACGGCAGATGACAGATTCCAGTTCCCGTGGAAGAACGGAACAAGTGCAATCCTGGAAGCAGAGTTTGCTACAACCATTACAGAAGCCTGTGGAGACACACAGTGGAGATGTGAAGTTAACTCAGAAAATTGGGCAAGCAATGGTAAGTATATTAATTCATTGAATAAGACCAATACAGGTACAGATAAAGTTGAGTATGCATACAATGCAAAAAAACCAGGTACATATCACGTGGTTGCAACTTATCGTAGTGGAGACACCAATAACGGAAATAAACTTGCATGGTCAGAAGCAAACAATAAGATTACAGCCGGAAATATAACAACTCCACATACAAAAGTAAATAATGTGCTTTCTGTTGGTACAGTTGAGTTTGATATTGTTGTAACAGAAGCAGGAGAAGGAACTCTGATCCTTCAGCCGGTAGACAACAGCGGTGCACCGCAGCTTGATAAACTTGAAATTACACCAAAGAACGTTGCAGTTGAGTCTTATGATATCACAGCAACAGCAGGTGAAGGCGGTACGATCACAGCAGAAGGTCTTGCAGACGGCAAGGTATCTGTTACAGAAGGTGAAAGTGCAACATTCACGATCACGGCAAATGATGGATATGAAGTCAGCGATGTTAAAGTTGACGGAACATCCGTAGGAAAGAGAACTTCCTATACATTTGAAAGTGTAACTGCAGCTCATACAATTGAGGCAACATTTGCATTTGCAAATTATACTGCAGCAAATCCATTTGAATTCCCGACAACAAAGGGAACGACAAAGACTCTGGAAGCAGAGCACGCAACAACAATTACTGAGGCATGCGGAGCAACAGAGTGGAGATGCGAAGTAAACTCAGAAGCTTGGGCAAGCAATGGAAAGTATATTAATTCTCTGAATAAGACATCTACAGGAGCAGATTCAGTTGCTTATGCTTATAATGCACCGGTAGCAGGAACTTATAAAGTAACAGTAACTTATAGAAGTGGTTCTGATACGAACAAACTTGCATGGAGTGAGCAGGATGGAAAGATCACTGCCGGTCAGGTGGCAACACCGAACTCCAAGGTGAATAATGTGCTTCAGGCAAAGACTGTTGAATTTAACATGGTTGTTACAACTGCAGGAGCAGGAACTCTTGTATTTACAGCACCAGACGGAGATTCACCACAGACAGATAAATTCGATATCGAGTTAGTAAAACTGGCAGACGAAGCTGACCTTACAGAACTTCAGACAGCGATCACAAATGCAGAGGCAATTCTCAATGCAGCAGATAAAGATAAATATTCTGCAGCAGCACTTGTAGAGCTTCAGGAACTTGTAAATGCAGGAAAGCAGTTGACAACAGAAAGCTCCCAGGCAGATGTAGATGCGAAGAAAGCTGAGATCACAGCAAAGATTGCTGACATCCAGACTCAGTTCACAATTACAGCAACAGCAGGTAATGGTGGAAAGATCGCACCGACAGGAGCAACAAATGTTTACAAAGGAACATCCAAAGCATTCACGATCACACCGAATGACGGATATCATGTAGACAGCCTTACAGTAGATGGAACTGCAGTTGACGTTGTAACAGAATATACATTCTCAGACGTAACAGCAAACCATACGATTGCAGTAACATTTGCAAAAGATGCAATGACAGTTGCAAAGGAAAATCTGCTTGCAGCAATCAATACAGCAAATGAGAAGCTCGCACAGACAGACGCTTATACACCGGCTTCTCTGGAAGCACTTCAGAATGCTGTAGATGAAGCTCAGACAGTTTACAACAAAGCAGATGCAACTCAGACAGAAGTTGACAATGCAAAAGCAAATGTAGAAGCTAAGATTGCAGCACTGAAAGAGAAGGCAGACAAATCTGCACTGAGACTTGCAGTGAAAGCCGCAGAGGGTGAAGCAGCCCTGACAGATAAGTATACAGAAGAATCCATCGCAGCTCTTCAGACAGCAATTGATGCAGCCAATAGAGTTCTGGCTGATGACAACGCAACCCAGGCAGAGGTAGATGCACAGGTTGAAGCTGTAAATGCAGCAAAGGCAGCACTCGAAGAGAAGAAAGCACCGGTTGTAAAAGAGGAGCTTGAAAAGGCGGTTGCAGATGCAACAGAAGTTGTCGGAGCAACAGACAAGTATACAGAAGCATCACTTGCAGCTCTTCAGTCAGCAATCGATGCGGCAAATGAAGTTCTTCAGAATTCAGATGCAACTCAGGATGAGATTGATGCAGCAGTACAGGCTGTAAAAGAAGCAAGAGCAGCCCTGAAAGCAAAAGATGATGATAAGAAGGACGACAGCAATAAGGATGATGACAAGAAAGACGATAATAACGGATCCGATAATAATGGCGTAAATAACAACGGCAATGCGAATAACGGATCAAATAATAATGGTTCTTTCAACAATGGATCATCCAATAACGGTACTGCAAATGGTACATCAAATGTAGCGAAAGCAGCCAAGACTGGTGATACATCAAATGTAGCAGGAATGGCAATGCTTTGCCTGGCAGCAGGACTTGTTGTAGTAATGGCAAAGAGAAGAAGAACAAACTAATCTGAAGTGAGTTCCGAATTTTCAATGCAATAAAAGAATAAAAAATTCCTTCCGGGGGTTTCCTGGAAGGAATTTTTTTGTGGTTTTTATTTCAAAATCGCTTTTCTGTAATGGGATGGTGTTGCATTGATTACATTCATAAAGACCTTAGAATAATGCTGGGAATCTTTGAATCCGACCTGCAGAGCGATTTCTGTCAGCGTTAGACTTGTATTCTGCATTAACTCGATGGAACGGTTGATCCGGTAAATGTTAATGTAATTAGAAAGGGTTACCCCCATATAATTTTTGAAGATCTTACTCAGATAGCGGACAGAGATATGCAGCTGCAAGGCGATATCCTCCTGACGGATCTTCTGGGTAAAATGTTCCCGAATGTAATTCAGTGTATAAGCAACATAGCTGTTCTGAAGCTGTGGTTCGGAAAATCCATGCTCTGCCTCTGTATGGTCAAGGATATACAACATCAGGTTCATCAGTGCAACGTTAATATTTGCAGCAGAGAACAGACTGTTGGATGAAGCATAGAGAGTAATGAGCTTCTGAAGATGTTCGTCGATGACTGGATCAGATTCCATCCGGTAATAGAACTGGGCAGAAAAGAGGATCGCATGCATCAGGGTGATAGGAAAAACTCCCTCATCTTCAAGAACAATCGTGGAAAACATCTCAGGGTTAAAGTGAATATGCTGAAATTCACAGTCAGATGTGTCATTCAGATAAAAAGAATGAACTACATCGGGGAGTAACATGATAAATTCGCCCGCTGTACAGTGGATCGTTTCCGACTGAATATCCATATAACATTCACCGGAAAGAATCCGATAAATCTCAATATTTGTATGTAAGTGCCGGGCAAAACTATAACCGGCTTTACGATATTCAACAACAGCACCGGACAGGATGGAATCGGACAATGTCATCAATCCAGGTACTTCGTGTTCCTGAATCTTAGTCTCCTCAGCAGGAGGAGTAGAATGTTTATTTACTGACTGAACAGTAGTTTTTTTCTTCATGTGTAAAAAAAGCCTCCATAGATAAGCACAATTAATAAGCGTTAATCTGTATTATAACAGAAATAAAGAAAAAATGTACCGAAAAATACAAAAAATGTGAATATTTTTTTAAAAAATATAAATAAAATGTAAATTCAGAGGTTCTGAATTTGACAAAATAAGCGATTATAAAGAGTAAATTAAACAAGCACATTCAAAAGAAAAGTTTTATAATGTAGATAATTGGACATTGGGAGGAGTCTGCCCATAGGAATCGAAGGCAGAGGAATTTCATGACAATAAATTAAGATACATCAGAAACGTATCAGAAAGGGGTATTATGAGAAGAAAAATGAAATGGCGGGTACTTGCAAGTGCCTGTGCAGCAGCAATGGCTGTGACGTCTCTGCCGTATATGGCAACGCAGGTCAATGCGGAACCGGCCGCTGTAACGCAGCAGACCGGTGACAATGATCTGAAGCTGTGGTATACGAGTCCGGCAGATATTACCAAGTATTACGAAGGTTGGCAGGAAAAGTCACTTCCGATCGGTAATGGTGCAATCGGTGGAACGGTATTCGGCGGAATCACCAGAGAACGTATCCAGCTCAACGACAAATCGCTTTGGTCAGGAGGACCAAGCACCAGCAGACCGAACTACAATGGAGGTAACCTGGAGAATAAGGGGAATAACGGATCTACCATGACTCAGATCCACAATTATTTCGCAAACGGACAGGACAGCTCCGCGATCAGTCTTGCCAACAGCAACCTTGTTGGTTTAAGTGATGATGCAGGAACAAACGGATATGGATATTACCTTAGCTGGGGAAATATGTATATCGATTTCAAAAATGTATCATCCAACAGTGATGTAAGCAATTACAGCCGCGACCTGGATCTGAATACAGCCATCGCAGGGGTAAACTATGACAAGGGAAGTACGCATTATTCAAGAGAGAACTTCACAAGTTATCCGGACAATGTCATCGTGACTCATATCACAGCAGACGGATCTGAAAAGATCAGCCTGGATGTGAGTGTAGAACCGGATAATACAAGCGGAGGAGCTGCCAATTCCATCGGAGAGAACGGCTATAAGAGAACATGGAATACAACCGTGTCAGGTGGACGGATCTCCGTCAACGGACAGCTCACAGACAACCAGATGAAATTTTCATCCCAGACCCAGGTTATTACCGACAATGGCGGTACAGTGACAGATGGGGATGGAAAGGTAAGTGTTTCCGGTGCAAGTGAGGTTACGATCATCACTTCCATGGGAACAGATTATAAGGATGAATATCCGAGCTACAGAACAGGTGAGACGGCAGATGAGCTGACAAACCGTGTAAAATGGTATGTGGATCAGGCAGAGGTTAAGACCTATGAAGAACTGAAAGCAAATCATGTAAGTGATTATCAGAATATCTTCAACCGTGTCGACCTGGATCTGGGACAGACCGTTTCAACAAAGACAACAGATGCACTTCTTTCTGCATATAAGGCAGGAACTGCATCAGAAGCTGAAAGACGTCAGCTGGAAGTCATGCTGTTCCAGTATGGAAGATTTATGACCATCGAGTCTTCCAGAGAGACAAGGACAGATGGAAATGGTTATGTCAGAGAGACACTTCCTTCCAACCTTCAGGGACTGTGGGTCGGAGCGAACAACTCTCCATGGCATTCGGATTACCATATGAATGTAAACTTACAGATGAACTACTGGCCGACATACTCAACGAACATGGCAGAGTGTGCTGAACCACTGGTTGATTATGTGGATGCCCTCAGAGAACCGGGGCGTGTGACCGCAGCGATCTATGCGGGAGTTCCCAGTGCCGATGGTGAGGAAAATGGATTCATGGCACATACGCAGAACAACCCGTTCGGATGGACCTGTCCTGGATGGAGTTTCAGCTGGGGATGGTCACCGGCAGCAGTACCGTGGATCTTACAGAACTGCTGGTCTTACTATGAGTACACCGGAGATACATCTTATTTAAGAGACAATATCTATCCGATGATGAAGGAAGAGGCCAGGCTGTATGATCAGATGCTTGTCCGTGACAGTGATGGAAAGCTGGTATCTTCACCGGCATATTCACCGGAGCATGGACCGGTCACAAGCGGCAACACGTATGAGCAGACACTGATCTGGCAGTTATATGAAGATACAATCAAAGCAGCGGAGATCCTCGGAACAGATGAAGAACTGGCAGCTACATGGAAAGCAAACCAGGCAGATCTGAAAGGACCGATCGAGGTCGGCGACAGCGGACAGATCAAAGAATGGTATACAGAGACAACCTTTAACCATAATGCAAGTGGAAGTACACTCGGTGAAGGATATAACCACCGTCATATGTCCCACCTTCTCGGACTTTTCCCGGGAGACCTCATTACAGAGGATCATGCAGAATGGTTTGCAGCAGCAAAGGTATCGATGCAGAACCGTACAGATGAAAGTACCGGATGGGGAATGGCACAGAGAATCAACAGCTGGGCAAGACTGGGTGATGGAAATAAGGCTTATCAGATCATCAAGAACCTGTTCAACGGTGGAATCTATGCGAACCTGTTCGATTATCATCAGCCGAGATATTTCCAGATCGATGGTAACTTCGGTTATACATCCGGTGTGGCTGAGATGCTTCTGCAGAGCAATGCAGGGTACATCAACCTTCTTCCGGCAGTTCCGAATGACTGGGCAAACGGAAGTGTAAATGGACTGGTTGCACAGGGCAACTTTAAAGTATCCATGGACTGGAAAGACGGAAATGTAACAACTGCTACCATTCTTTCCGAGAACGGCGGAGAAACAGTTGTGCAGACTAAGAATGCCTCTCTTGCAACAGTGGTAGACAGCGACGGAAATGTAGTCGATGTGACACCTGTAAAAGAAAACCGTATCTCTTTCGCGACAGAAGCCGGAAAGAGCTATACATTAAAAGATATCCCGGCATCCGCTGAGGTAGCAGCTCCGACAGGACTGACAGCTCTTCGTGCAGACGGTGAGAATGTAAAACTTTCCTGGGATGCTGTAACAGCAGAAGAGGGAAGCAATGTAACATACAATGTATACCGTCAGGTAGAAAATGGTGATGTAATCTGCATCGAGACAGGCCTGACAACAACAACTTATACAGATACAACAGCAGACAAGACGCTTGGAACAATGAAGTATCAGATATCTGCGGTTGTAGAAGGAAATGAATCTGAAAAGAGTGCAGCAGTGACTGCGGTTGAACCGGTTGGAGCCGGCAAGATTGATAATGCGGATGAAAGAATCGCATATGTAGGTGACTGGGGCAATTGGACACAGGACAAGAATGTAAACTATATGGATACGATCGAGTATCTGCAGAATCCGAATGGCGGCGAGACTGCGACTCTTACATTTAAGGGAACAGGAATCAAGGTGATCGGTTGTACGAATAAGGATAGAGGCAAGATCGAAGTATTGATTGACGGTGAGTCACAGGGCATTGTTGATACATACAGTGCAAGCACAGTACGTCAGAAAGAATACTTCAGCAAAGAAGACCTTACAGCAGGAATCCATACGATCCAGTTGAAAGTCCTCAATGAGAAGCAGACAGCAAGTTCCAATACAAAGATCGAGCTGGATGCATTTGAAATCCTGGATTCAACACTGGTAGCACCGACAGGTGTGGAAGTAAGTTCCAAATCCGGAATGACTACAGTATCCAAAGCAAACAGTACGTTACAGTTAAAAGCGACTGTAGCACCGGATGATGCAACAGACAAGACAGTTACATGGAGTACCTCCGATGACAGTATCGCAACAGTAGATGCGAACGGACTGGTAACATTCTTAAGTAAGAACGGAACCGTTACGATCACAGCAACTTCCAGTGCAGATGCTACAAAGAGCGGAACGATTGAACTGAAAGTTGCAATAAAAGAGGATGTGGCAGATGTCGAGACAATCGTAGAAGACGGTACCGTACCGGCATCCGGAACAGCGGGAACAAAGAACAGTGCGATCACCTGGAATGGAGCATGGTCTAACTGGGCAGGAGAACAGACAAAGCATCATGGCGGAACAAAGACAGAAACCGGAAATGATTCAAGTGCGGCGGGAAGCTATTTTGAATACACGTTCAATGGAACAGGTGTAGAGGTTTATTCTCAGAAGCATGCCAACTTTGCAAGCTTTGATATCTACGTTGATAACGTAAAGATCGGTAATTATTCACTGAATGGTTCAAGCAGCGGAGATAATCAGCAACTGATCTTCTCCAAGACGGATCTTACAAATGGTGAGCATACGATCAAGTGTGTAGCAGTTGCACGTGATGGAAAATATCAGGTCAACCTGGATTACCTGAAGATCCTTTCACCGGGTGAAGGTGTAACGGCTGATAAGTCAGCACTCCAGACATCGATTGAGACAGGTGCGGCACTTACTAAGTCAGCATATGAAGAGACAAAATGGAATGCATTTAAAACGGCTTATGATGCAGCAGTCGAGGCAATGAATGCTGCGGATGCAACACAGGATGTTGTGGATGCAAAGAAAGCAGCACTGGATGCGGCAATCACAGCACTTGGCACACCGGCAGTTCCTGTAGTAGAAGACCAGACAGGTTCCGCAGTTCTTGTTGAAAGCACAAAGGTTGTGCTGAGATGGGACAAGGTTTCAGGAGCAGCACAGTATAAAGTCGTTGATACAGAGAACGGAATCGAGATGACAGTAAGCGGCACAACCGCAACACTGGAAAACCTGACACCGGGAACAACTTACAACTTCAAAGTATATGCCCTGAACAATGCAGGTGAGGCATCAGCGAAAGCGATTGAGATCAGCAATGTAACAACGATTGCTGACGGATCAGCAGCAGGTGAGATTGAGTCCATTACAAAGACATCGGTCAGTGATGATTCTGTAAAACTCACATGGACATTAAAAGAAGGTTCTTCCTTCGCAAGCTATGACATTTATGTAAACGGTGAGCTGAAAGGCAATACAACCAAGACAGAGTTCGCACTCAGCGATCTGAATGACGGTACCTATGTTGTTAAGATCGTTGCAAAGACAGCAGCAGGAAAGTCAGTACTTCCGAAACAGTTCTCATTTACGATTGAGAATAACGGTGGTGGTGAGACAACAAAGAATGTACTCAGCGTAACAAATCCGGCAGGAATTTCTGTAGAAGAAGGAACTGCATTTAAGGATCTTGAATTACCGGAGAAAGTAACTGTCACAGTGACAGGAAATCTGAATGAAGAAGTAGCCGTAACATGGGCGAAAGGTGATTATCAGACAACACCGGGAATTTACACACTGGAAGGAACCCTGACAATGGGTGAGAACATGGAGAACCCGGATGGCGTGAAAGCTTCTATCCAGGTAACAGTTACGAAGAAGCAGTATGAGATCAAGTCTGTTGCAAAACTGGATAAGAAAAAAGTTGCATACGGAACGGCTGTATCAGAACTGAATCTTCCGACAGAGGTAGAAGTAACCTATACAGACGGAACAACCGGAACAGCAAGTGTTACGTGGAATACAGACAGCTATGATGGAAATACGGCAGGTGATTATACTCTGGAAGGAACCCTTTCCTTTGCAGATAATATTACAAATCCGAAGAACCTGACAGCTTCTGTAAAAGTGACAGTTGCGAAGAAGGCAGAAGAGCCGAAGCCGGAAACGAAGAAAGAAATTAAATCCATTGTAAATGCAAAACTGGATGATATTTCTGTAAAAGAAGGAACTCTTGCAACCGCTCTCGGACTTCCGGGACAGGTTGAAGTAGAACTTAAGGATGGAACAACCGCAATGGTTGATGTTGACTGGGATCTGAGTGCTTACAAGTCAGATGTTCCGGGAACTTATACATTGACAGGAGAACTTGTTCTTGGTGATGAGTTTGAAAATCCGGATGGTCTTGAAGTCAGCGTGGATGTGATCGTTACAAAGATCAAAGGTGACGACAGCAATAAGGGCGATGACAACAAGGGTGACAACAACGGTACAAATACTGGCAACAATACAGGAAATAATACCGCAGGTTCTACATCAGGAACCAATGCCGGAACAACTTCATCCGACAAAGCAGCAAAGACCGGAGATGCTACTCCGCTGATTCTGTGGGGAGCTATGGCAATGCTGGCAGCAGGTGCTGTTGTTACAGTTGTGACACGCAGACGTAAAAGAAGATAAAGATTCTTTCCGCAAGGTAAGATGAAAGAAAAGAAAATTTGAGAATTTTCTGTAAAAGAAAAGGAGTATCGCGATGTGCGGTACTCCTTTTTTGTCTAAGATTTTTCGGATCACTGGTTCCGCAGAAACTGCTTGCGGTAGGCAGTCGGTGTCATGCCACAGGATTTACGGAAACACTGCGTAAAGTAACTGGAGGAAGAAAATCCACATTGCTGTGCGATCTGTGCAAGACTCATATCTGTGGAAGTCAGCAGTTCCTGACTGGTAAAGATCCGCTTCTGAGTCAGATAATTCATCGGCGAGATTCCATAAGTTTCTGTGAAGGTATGAGAAAAATAGTACTTGTTGATCTGTGCGATCTCTGAGAGCTTATCCAACGTAATATTTTCCCGGAAAGAAGAATCAATATAACGCTTTGCCCGGCTGCATTCCCGGGATTCCATTTTATGGAATGGAAAGATCTCCACAGAAGAGGAAGCGTAGCGGGAAAGATGGACGACCAGAATGTTCAGCAGATTCTGGCAGACCTTTTCGTAATCCTTCTGCGAGTTCTCTGTCTCTTCCAGGATCGTACGGAAATAGAAATCAAGTTGATCTTTCATTTCATCGGAGTGGAACAGAAGATATTCATTTGCATCGTCAATGACAAAATTCAGACCATCTACACCCAGTACGATATATTCCAGCGGATCTTCGAGGCTGGATTTTTCGGTGTGGGTGATATTCGGATTGATCACGATCAGATCGTGTTTTGCGATCGGAAAGGTTTCGTCTTCAACAAGAAAACTGCCGCTTCCTGACAGCACGAAAAAAAGTTCTGTGAAATAATGTGTGTGCGGATAACTGCTCCAGTCCTCTTCGTATTTTGAATAGGTAGAATACAGAAGATGACAGGTGTGGTCATGCCTTAAGGGGGAAGTAAAAGTATGTCGTATATTACCCATAAGTGTCCTCCACAAAATTTAGAAATATTGTCTTGAAAACGATTTCAAGTGGTTATACAACCAATTATGCAAATATTATAAAGAATTTTAGAAGCCGATTCAACAGGATTCGGGAGAGTTTGGCAAAAAAAGAGAACTTTTTTTATCTCCGTGTGTGAAAAAATAACAAAAGAATATGAAAAAACATTTTTTAAGTCATATGATATGGTGGTATTGGAAAATATCCCAAAAAGCAAGATTTATAAAAAAAAAGGCAAAAAGAAAGGTTGAAAAAGAGGGAGAAATAGTATATGATAGACATACCAAGTAAAACTGGAAAAAGTTATAAGGAGGAACTATTTAAATGAAAAAGAAAAAACTTATCAGCCTTGTGCTGGCAGGTACTATGGTTTTCGGACTTGCAGCATGTGGATCCAATGGGGGAGACAAGAAATCTGAAGGAGATTCTTCAGACAGCGATAAGGTAGTAAAGGTTGCAGTAGTTGAGACAGCATACGGTGCAGATATGTGGAATGATGTTGCAGCTGCATTCGAAAAAGAGACAGGTGTTAAGGTTGAACTTACAATCGACAAGAACATCGAGGATGTCATTCAGCCACAGATGAAATCTGGAGAGTATCCGGACGTGATCATGAGAGCTGTTGGTTCTGAGTCAGCTATCACAGAGACATTCATCAAGGACAACAACGTAGAGGAACTTACAGACGTTCTTGATATGACTGTACCGGGTGAGGATGCTAAGGTTGGAGATAAGATCCTTCCAGGATTCACAGAGAACTCCATCGTTAATCCTTACGGAGACGGAAAGACATACCTGATGCCAATGTTCTACTCACCATGTGGACTGTTCTACGATGCAAATCTGTTCAAGACAAAAGGATGGGATGTACCGGAGACATGGGATGACATGTGGGCACTTGCTGACAAGGCAAAAGCTGACGGAATCTCACTCTTCACATATCCTACAACAGGATACTTTGATGCATTCTTCTATGCATTACTGCATGAGACAATGGGATCAGAGGACTTTACAAAGGCTCTGAACTATGCTGAAGGAATCTGGGATACAGACGGAGCTAAGAAGGCATTCGATATCGTTACAAAGCTTGCTACTACTGTTGAGCCTACAACAACAGCAAATGCTAACGACAATGACTTCCGTAACAACCAGCAGCTTGTTCTTGATGACAAAGCTCTGTTCATGCCAAATGGTAACTGGGTAATCGGTGAGATGGCAGATGCTCCGAGAGCAGACGGATTCGAGTGGGGATTCACAGCTCTTCCGGCAGTAGAGAAAGACGGAGAGAGAGCTTCCTATACATTCTTCGAGCAGATCTGGATGCCATCAAGTGCTGAACACAAAGATCTTGGAAAAGAATTTATCGCTTATATGTACTCTGATGCAGCAGCAGATATCTTCGCTAAATCTGGAGCGATCCAGCCAATCGAAGGAATGTCTGACAAGCTTGACGGAGACAACAAACTGTACTACTCAATCTATGATACAGGTGCTGTAGCTGTTATGGATGCATTCGCTACAACAGATCCAGTAGAAGGTGTAACAGTTCGTACAACATTCTTTGATCCGGTTAACTCTCTTGTAACTGGTGACAAGACAGAAGATGACTGGGTAAATCAGATTAAGACAGACAGCGACAAACTTCGTGCTGCTTTAAAATAATCTGAATAAGTTACCGGGAATTTCCTTACAACTATAAGAAGATTTGGAAGGAATCTCACAGGTGAGGCAGGCGGTGAAATCTCTTCACCGCCTGTTTTAATGCCGATATCTGCTAAGACGGTATGAATAGCCGTTGGATGGCGGCGGTTATTCAATGAAACGGATTTATAGAATTGGAGATGAACCAATGAAAGAAAGAAAAGGGGCTGTTTGTATTCTGTTGCCTGGCCCCGGCAGCAATATTATTTATCTTATTTATGATTGTTCCTACGATCGAAATCTTCCGTATTTCCTTATATAAATGGGGCGGATATACAGATAACAAGACATTTGTAGGACTGAGCAACTTTAAATCATTGTTACAGAATCAGAAGTTCTATCAGGCGTTCCAGAACCAGATTCTTCTGATTGTATTAGTTACGATCATTACATTTGCATTTGCGTTAGTGTTTGCATACATACTTTCAAGAGAAAAAATCAAAGGACAGGGATTCTTCAGAGTAATCTTCTATATCCCGAATATCCTTTCGATCGTAGTTATCAGTGCAATTTTCTCTGCTATCTACAAACCAAATACAGGACTTCTGAATTCCATCATCGGAATCTTCAAGCACAGTGATGACCAGATCCTCTGGCTTGGTGATCAGAGGGTGGTTATTTACAGTATTGTGATCGCCATGGTATGGCAGGCTATTGGATATTATATGGTAATGTATATGGCAAGTATGGCGAACGTATCAGAGAGTCTGTACGAATCTGCCAGCCTTGAAGGAGCAGGTAAGATTTATCAGTTCTTTACAATTACGATTCCGTTGATCTGGACAAACATCAGAACAACACTTACATTCTTCGTAATCAGTACGATCAACATGAGTTTCCTTCTCGTTACAGCAATGACGAGTGGTGGACCGGACGGAGCTTCCAGCGTATTCCTGAGCTATATGTACCAGGAGGCTTATACAAACTCTTCATATGGATATGGTATGGCAATCGGTGTATCAGTATTCCTGTTCTCCTTTGCACTTGCCGGACTGCTGAACGTTGCAACAAAACGTCAGGAAGTAGAAATTTAAGGAAAGGGGAATCGGAATGGAAAAGAATACATCAAAAAAACCGTTTGGCTTTAGTAAACTGATTGTGTATATTTGCCTGATTCTTCTTGCAATTACAATCATCGTGCCGGTAGCATGGGTCTTCCTTGCATCGGTAAAGCAGAATAAGGAATTCTACGGAAATCCGTGGACACTTCCTGAGAAACTTTATTTTCAGAACTTTGTAGATGCCTGGACGAAAGCAGACATGGGATCTTACATCCTGAACTCTGTGATTGTTACAGCACTTGCGATTGCAATGCTGATCGCAGTTGCACTTCCGGCAGCTTATGTACTGTCAAGATTTAAGTTCCGTACATGTAAGTTCTGGAATCTGCTCTTCATGGCAGGACTTTTCATCAACGTAAGTTACATCGTAGTACCGATCTTCCTTATGTTGAACAACTGGGACAAGTCACTCAGACAGATGATCGGAAGAGGCTTCTTCCTAAATAACTTGTTCATATTGGCGGTTGTATATATGGCAACGGCACTTCCGTTCACAATCTACCTGCTGTCAGGATACTTCAGTGGTCTTGCAAAAGACTTCGAGGAAGCAGCTTATGTGGATGGTGCAGGATACTTTACGACAATGGTTAAGATCATCTTCCCGATGGCAAAACCAAGTATCGTAACGATCATTCTTTTCAACTTCCTGTCATTCTGGAATGAGTATGTAATTTCCATGACATTGCTGACAGATGCCAAGTTGAAGACTCTGCCGGTAGGTCTTATGAACCTGATGGCTGCTCAGAAATCAGCAGTTCAGTATGGTCAGATGTACGCAGGACTGGTTATCGTTATGCTTCCTGTTCTGATTCTGTATATGTGTGTACAGAAGACACTTACTCAGGGAATGACTTTGGGTGGATTGAAAGGTTAAGGAGGTATTTACAATGAATGAAAGAACTAAAAAGATTATCACTGCGATTGTTGTTATCGTGATTTTCGTTGTTTGTATCGGCCTTATCATTGTCGGACAGAGAAATATCGGACCAAAGGGTCTTCTTACTGAGATCGTAGGTCTTGCAGGTCTGGTCGGACTGCTGGCATTTTACAACAGCAAATATAAATAATTGTCTACATTGCAGGAAGGATACCTGTGATAAGAAAGCATAAGGAAATCTGCCGATGGCAGATTTCCTTATATAAACTAAAAATCAGAGTATTTAAAGAATAGAAGAGGATAATTCAATGGAGAAATCAAAAGGACTCGTTACAATTCCTACTGACCTGGACGTAGTGCCACAGACACTGGAATTAATGAAGCTTTGGGGTGCTGATGCAATCCGTGATTGCGATGGAACAGATTTCCCTACAGAGCTGAAAGATGCAGATGCAGAAATTTATTCAACATATTATACAACTCGTAAAGATAATGCATGGGCTGAAGCCAATCCGGAAGAAATTCAGCAGATGTATGTTATGACACCTTTCTATACAGCAGAGTCTGAAACTCTTGAAGTGGAAGTAATGAAGGGACTTTACCCGGATATGCTGAAACCGAATACAAGAGATGATATCAAACGTTGGTGGGAAGTAATCGACAGAACAACAGGAGAAGTTGTTCCGACAGATAAATGGGACTACAGTGAAGAGACAGGAAAGGTTACACTTGCTGCTGTTCCGTTCCATGAGTATACAGTAAGTTTCCTTGCTTATATTATGTGGGATCCGGTGCATATGTACAATGCAGTTACAAATGACTGGAAAGATGTTGAGCATCAGATCACATTTGATGTACGTCAGCCAAAGACGCATGAATATACAATGAAGCGTCTTAGAAAGTTTATTGAGGATCATCCGTATGTAAACGTACTTCGTTTTACCACATTCTTCCATCAGTTCACACTGATCTTTGATGAGCTTGCAAGAGAGAAATATGTAGACTGGTATGGATATTCAGCTTCTGTAAGCCCATATATCTTAGAGCAGTTTGAGAAAGAAGTCGGATACAAGTTCCGTGCTGAGTATATTATCGATCAGGGATACTACAACAACCAGTACCGAATTCCGAGCAAAGAGTATCAGGATTTCCAGGCATTCCAGAGAAGAGAAGTTGCCAAGATCGTAAAAGAGATGGTAGACATTACTCATGAGTGTGGAAAGAAAGCCATGATGTTCCTGGGAGATCACTGGATCGGAACAGAGCCGTTCATGGAAGAGTTCAAGACACTTGGACTTGACGCAGTTGTAGGTAGTGTGGGAAATGGTTCTACATTAAGACTGATCAGCGATATTGACGGAGTAAAATATACAGAAGGACGTCTTCTTCCGTATTTCTTCCCGGATGTATTCCATGAGGGTGGAGATCCTGTAAAAGAGGCACGTTATAACTGGGTAACAGCAAGAAGAGCTATCTTAAGAAAGCCAATCGACAGAATCGGATACGGCGGATACTTAAAGCTTGCACTTGACTTCCCGGATTTTATTGATTATGTATCACAGGTATGTGATGAGTTCCGTACACTGTATGATAATGTAAAAGGCACAACACCTTTCTGTGCTAAGAAGGTAGCAGTTCTTAACTGCTGGGGTAAGATGAGAGCATGGGGATGCCACATGGTACATCATGCACTGTATCAGAAGCAGAACTATTCTTATGCAGGAATCATCGAGTCTCTGTCAGGAGCACCGTTTGATGTGAAGTTCATCAGTTTCCAGGATATTCTGGATGACAGCTCCATCTTAGATGACATTGATGTTCTTATCAATGTGGGTGATGCTGATACAGCACATACAGGTGGAGACTGGTGGGTAAATCCACACATCGTTGAGGCTGTCAGAAAGTTTGTTTACAACGGCGGTGGTATCATTGGTGTAGGTGAGCCGACAGGACATCAGTTCCAGGGACGTTTCTTCCAGCTTGCAGATGTATTTGGAGTTGAAGAAGAGCATGGATTTACTCTTGGTTATGATAAATATAACTGGGATGAGCATGAGCATTTCATTCTGGAAGAGACAGAGAGTGTTGATTTCGGTGAGGGCAAGAAGAATATCTATGCACTTGCAGGATCTACAATCCTTGTTCAGAAGGACAAAGAAGTTCAGATGGCTGTTAATGAATATGGGAAAGGACGTGCTGTATATATCAGCGGACTTCCGTACAGCTTTGAGAACAACCGTGTTCTTCATCGTGCGATCATGTGGAGTACTCACAGCGAGGATGAGCTGAAGAAATGGTTCAGCACAAACTACAATGTGGATGTACACGCATATCCGAAGAATAACAAATACTGCGTAGTAAATAATACAGATGATCCGCAGAGTACAACAATCTATCGTGGAGATGGAAGCAGTTTCGATCTTGAGATGGAGCCGAACGGAATCATCTGGTACGAGATCCAGTAATTGAGGATTTGAATTTAATGTGAATTTCGAGAGCTGAAATATCCAAAAGATATAAAAGCGGATCGGAAAGTATAAATCGGAGATGATCCGGGTAATAGAAATGCCGCATACCTGCTGAGTAAATCAGAGGTGTGCGGCATTTACTTTTGGGAGTAAATTTGCTATGATAAGAGCGTTAAGCATGATAGCTGGACGAATCTTTTGCCCGGCATAATTTTTTAAAAAGAAAGGAATAGAGGAATGAAAATCGGAATTGGAAATGACCATTCAGCACTGGAACTGAAAGCAGAGATTATTGAACTTCTGAAAGAGAGGGGACATGAAGTAGTAGATTATGGGACAAATTCACCGGAGAGCTGTGATTATCCCGTTTATGGAGAGAAAGTGGGACGTGCAGTTGCATCAGGAGAAGTTGAAAGAGGAATCCTGATCTGTGGAACGGGTCTTGGTATTTCACTGGCTGCGAACAAAGTAAAAGGGGTTCGTGCGGCCGTATGCAGTGAGCCGTTTACAGCCAAGATGTCCAGAGCTCATAATAACTGCAATATTCTTGCCTTTGGTGCGAGGGTTGTCGGTGCAGAACTGGCTAAGATGATTGTGGAGACATGGCTTGATACAGAGTTTGAGGGTGGCCGTCATCAGAGAAGAGTGGATATGCTGATGGATATTGAAAACCGGAATGAGTAAGGTGTGGGTATGAATGTATACACACTCTCTCAATGGCTTTTATTTTTCTTTTTATACAGTTTTTTTGGATGGATCTGGGAGAGCTGTTATGTATCGCTAAGGGAACACCGATGGGTAAACCGTGGATTTATGCACGGTCCAATGCTCCCACTGTATGGTTCGGGAGCTGTCAGTGTACTGATTATTACGTTGCCGGTGAGAGATAATCTGCCGCTGGTATTCATCATGGGGATGATAGGAGCGACATTGCTGGAATTTTTTACGGGGATGGTCATGGAATCCCTGTTCCATGTCAGATACTGGGATTACAGCCATCTGAAATTCAATGTAAAGGGATATATCTGTCCGGTTGCTTCTCTGTGCTGGGGCGTTTTCTCTATTATGATGGTGAAAGTTGTGCATATTCCGATTGAAGAAGTGATTCTGAAAATTCCGATGGCGATCGCAGACGGACTTGCATTTGTTCTTACGGTTGTGGCTGCGGTGGATTTCACCCAGTCTTTCAACGAGGCAATGGATATGAAGAAGATGCTTGCCCAGTTGGATGAGACGAAAGTTCAGATCCGGAAGCTGCAGGAGCGGATCAGAGAGGCGTCAGAAGACATGTCCGAAAAACTTCGTACAGCAGCAGGAGAGGTGCCTGAAAAGCTTCGCAGTGCAGCAGCAACAGCAGGCGAGATGCCGGGAAGATTGCGTACAGCAGCAGGGGACCGCTCCGAAAAGCTTCGTACAGCAGCAGGGAACCGCTCCGAAAAGTTCCGTACAGCAGCAGGAGATGTACCGGAAAAGCTTCGCCTGGAGCTGGCAGAATTAAAAGAAAATGCGGCAAAAGAACTGCAAAAGATCTTATCTAGATCGGACGAAACTCATGCAGGAGCAATGAAGCAGTTGCGTAGAAACCCGACAGCAGCATCTTCAAGATTTAAAGATGTACTGGAGGAATTAAAGAAATATACAGAAAAAGATAAGTAGGCAGACGGGAGGGTGAAGTCATGACGAAGAAGCAGCGGGCATTAGAAGTGATCGAGAGATTGAAAAAGGAATATCCGGATGCGGATTGTACCCTGGATTATGATGAGGCATGGAAATTGCTGGTCAGCGTCAGACTTGCCGCACAATGTACTGATGCAAGGGTGAATGTAGTTGTAGAAGGACTTTTTGAAAAGTATCCGAATGTAGTCGCTCTTGCAGATGCAGCGGTGGAGGATATAGAGGAAATTGTCCGCCCCTGTGGACTGGGGAAGAGCAAGGCACGTGATATCAGTGCCTGTATGAAAATGCTGCGGGATGAGTATGGCGGTAAAGTGCCGGAGGATTTCGATGCATTGTTAAAACTCCCGGGGGTGGGCAGAAAGAGTGCAAATCTCATCATGGGAGATGTATTTGGAAAGCCTGCAATCGTCACAGATACCCATTGTATCCGTCTTGTGAACCGGATCGGTCTTGTAGATGGGATAAAAGAGCCTAAGAAGGTGGAAATGGCATTATGGAAGATCATTCCGGCGGAAGAGGGAAGTGATTTCTGTCACAGACTGGTGTGGCATGGAAGAGAAGTCTGTACAGCGAGAACAAAGCCACATTGTGAGCGTTGCTGTCTGGCTGATATCTGTAAAAAGAACGGGGTATAATAGGATCCATGGATCAATGGAATAATAGATAAAGATATCCGAAATGATATACAAAAAAATCCGCAGGGACGAATCTGGAAAGTTCGCTCTGCGGATTTTCTGCTGATAAAGAAAGGCTTCATTACAGTGAATAAACGCCCTCTCGGATACGCTGCAGAATGGATTACAGCTCGATGTAGCTGTTACCTCCTGCACATGCATAATATGCTTTTCTATCCTCTGGTTTTACATAGATCTTAAGATCAGTACTGTCCATGCCTTCTGCCTTGCATTTCTCAAGAATCTGTGCGGCAAGCTCTTCAGCATTGTAGTCAGCTCCCTGATACTGGATGTAAAGATCATATGCTGCAGACGGCTGGGAAACCGGTGCTGTAGTCTCTGCAGCAGGAGCTGCGTCATCTGCCTTAACCGTGGAAACAGTTGCAACTGTGACTGAAGCCTGGGAAACTGCGGATTCATTCATTCTTTTTAATTTCTTTTTATCAGTTCTTCTGCTCATGATTTTATCCCCTTTTCTTTTTTCGTTTGACGCTTACTATGATGTCGGGGTCAAAAGCCCCCGACTTTGATGCCTACGGATTGCTCCGTGCT
>ERZ772867.741-NODE-741-length-42711-cov-9.554951_pt1 | contig 42711 bp, 34 predicted proteins | sample MGYA00511341_ERZ772867 | MGnify/ENA primary metagenome ERZ772867 (study PRJEB29015, sample SAMEA2737707) | human gut metagenome | biome: human gut; feature: human-associated habitat; material: faeces | place: China | collected 2012 ... | reverse complement strand
CCGCATGGTCTAAGCCATACGGAGGATTAACTGTTTTACGGACACCCGTCTATACTGCGGCTCCGGTTTTTTCAGCTTCGGGAAACAGGCGGGTCATTTCAGCTTGAATCGGATGTCGTCGCCGTAGAATTGGAAGAGACAATACGTACCCAACAGGCGTGAGGTAATCTGTGGCGTATAACGGGCGGCCAGCTCGCTCGGTGCAAGATTCGTAGACAGGATCACAGGCTTTTTCTCCATCAGACGGGTATTCAGAAGCTGATAAAGCACTGAAATAGTAAACTGCGTGGTCATCTCTGTACCGAGATCATCGAGGACCAGCAGATCGCTGATGAAAAACGCCTCTGTCCGAGATATATCCGGCCGCGGGCGGAATTTATCGTCTTCAAATGCGGAGAACAGCTGCCCAACGGGCGCATAGCAGACGGAAAAGCCACGGTCCGCAACGACGCGCGCGATGCAGGCAGATAAATAGGTCTTTCCTAGCCCGGTCGCACCAGAAAACAGTAGAGACTGTCCTTCTGCCGGAAAGCACTGTGCATAGCTCTGCGCCCGCCGGTACGTTGCACGCATCAGCTCGCGCGGGCTGCTGTGGCATTTTGCGTCATATTGGTCAGAATAGAGTTCCAATCGAAATTTTTCAAAGCTGTCCGTGCCGAACAGTGCAGCTAGCTCCTTCTTCTGCTCCTGCCGGCAAAGCTCCCGGAGGCATTCGCACATCTGCGCGCCCACATAGCCCGTTCCGCCGCACTTCGGGCAGAGCGGCTGGACGGTCAGATCGTCCGGCTCCAGCCCCTCGGCCTGCAGGATCCAATCCCGCTCCTGCTGAAGGGCCAGATTGTCCTTTTTCAGCTGCTGCATGGCGGCCACGGGGTCGCCCTGCCGGCGGAACGTCGCGGCAAGCACGTGCGCGGCGGTCCTGCGCAGCTCCCGATCGATCTCGCCCAGACGCGGCTGCTTTTCATAGATCGCCGCGATGCGGGCGCGGGAGGACTGCTCGTTCTGCTCGTTTTCGCTTTGCAGGCGCTGCATGGCGCGCTGCACAATGGCCTGAGAATATGCCACGGTCAATCCTCCTTGTTATTCAACATCCGGTCAATAGCAGCAAGCTGGAAGTCGCTGAGCGTGTCGTTGTGCTGCTGGACGCCCTGCGAGAGTTTTGCACCCGCGTAGCTGCGCTGCGGGGCACGGTCGCCGGATTCGATCTGGCTGAGGGTGGTGAAGCCCTGCTCGTGCCAGCTGCGCAGGATGGAGTTGCAGTAGGGCCATTTCAGCCCGCCGGTCGCCATGCAGGTCTTTTCATAGGCAAGGCCGATTTCCTGTTCGCCGAAGCCCCACGAGAGCCACGTCAGGATATAATTCTCCTCGCCCGTCGTCAGCCTGCGGCCCGTAATGCCGAACAGCTCCCGGATCTTGCCCAGCTGCGACTGCCTCAGAAGCTGGTTCTGCATATAGACCGCCGCCTGCTCCATCGTGTCGATGCCGTGGTCGGCCCAGTAATACGCTTCCTTTTCGATTGACCGCAGCGACGGCATCCGCGAAATGCCGCGCGAACGCTGCCGCTGGATGCAGTAGTTGACGAGGATCGAAATGACCTCGCCGGGAAGCCCCAGATAGCGGAAGATCGACAGCAGGATTTTTAATTCTTCATTGGACAGGACCCGTCCCAGCCGCCGCTGCGTCTCGCCGGTGATGGCTTCAAACTCGCGGCTGGTGCGCGTCTCGCGAATGACGTCCTGCTCGGTATAGACCGGGGCCTGCGACGCGTCGAGGTGTGTTCTTGCCTCCTGCGGCCAGAGCCCCAGCTGCTGGAGCGTCGCGCAGGCCAGATCGTACCGGGCCTGCGTCATGCGCAGCGCCGTCTGCGCGCCCGAAAGCGGGCGGTTCTCAAAAAGATAGAGATACAGCAGCGCAGCGTCGCCGTTGGCGGCGGCCAGCAGCCGCTGCGCGGCGTCGGCGGGGATGAGAAGCGGTTCCGCCAAGGCGAGCGCCCCCTTTCATAAAACCGGAATCATCCGAAATCAAACGCCAGATAGACATCCGGCATACGTGCATCCGAAAGCCATTTGCACATGGCAAATGGTGCGCTGCCGCCCACGGTGCGCACGCGGCACTGCTTGGCCGGAAGCTGCTTCAAAAGCGCGGGCAGGACAGAGCAGTCCGGCAGAATTTCGTCCACGACGAGCGTTTCGCCGTCCGGATGTGCGCAGGCGCAGCCGAAGTGGCTGCCGAGTTCCAGCCGGTAAAAGCCGGACATGGAGGCCTGATAGCGCAGATCGGCAAGCGAATAACGCACGTGCGGCGCGTCATAGAGCACAGTTTCGCGCAGGCCCGCGTACTCGGTCGGACTCAGCGCCTCGCATACGCCGCGCGCCTCCGGCGCGCCGCCCTCGTCGAAAAAGGCCGCGTTCTGCGAGACGAAGCCCAGCGTCTCATAATACGCGCGCAGCGCGTCCGTCGCCGGGACGAGCGTCAGGCAGTCGAAATACCGCTTTTTCAGCTCCTTTTCCGCGTATGCCAGCAGCTTCGCGCAGATCCCGCGCCGCCGGAAGTCCGGGTGCGTAGTCACGGCATACAGATAGGCCGAGCGGCAGCTTTTTTCGCCCCACGCAAGCTCCTGCGGCAGGGCGTAGGCGGCGGCGATGAGCCTGCCGTCCTCCTCCGCGCAGAAGCCGGTCGCGGTGGGATAGGAAATGGCGAAAAACGCCTCGATCTCCTGTTCCGTGTCGCCGAAGCCGAGCGCCCAGAGCGACTTCAGCTGCGGCAGATCGCCGGGGTTCGTTTTGCGCAGGCGCATGGTTCAGCTCTCCTTCCAGTCGGCTGTGTATTTTTCCAGCAGCACCGTCGGCTGGTACGATTCCTTCGCGCGGCGCAGGCCCTCGGAGCCCATGTCGTCCTCGCGGTTGAGAAAGCGCACCTCGGGATATTTTTCCGCGATCATACGGGAAAACTCGCGGTTGATCATGGCGTAGGCCCCGTTCACGTCCGGGAACGCCTTTTCAAAGCCGACGTCATAATAGTCCCGGTTCATGCGGCTGCCCATGGAAAACGCGATGATGCGCTCGCCGTCGGACAGCAGCAGGCCGTCCATCTCCAGCTCGTCAAAATGGTCGAACGCGCGCTGCAGCGCGGCCTTTTCCAGCTGCAGCTGGTCAAGCTCCTGCGCGTTCACGGCAGGTTCATGCGTCTCATACCAGATGCGCAGCATCTCATGGCACTGCGGAAGATTCTCATCGGTAATGGGAGCCGTGAACCAGTCGGGGAATTCGTCTTCAAAGCGGTTGCAGTGGTTGCGCTTGGACTGGAGCTTTTTGCCGTGCAGTTCGGAGAGTTCTTCAACGGTATAGATATAGTCGTAGGAATTGCGGCAGGCGGTAAACTCAAATTTGCCCGGATAGAGCGCTTCGAGTTCCGCGCGCGTTTCGTTCGTCAGACTGCGCAGGCGCATGGGATTGCCGCGTTCGGCCGCGTCGGCACGGATGGCCTCAATGGCCTCGCGCAGATCGCCGGTCCCGGCGGGGTAGAGATAGACCTCGCGGCCGCGCCACGGCGCGTGCTGGGTCAGGCGCTCCCCCGCCCTTCCAAGCTCGCCGAAATAATCTGACCAGAGATACATACAGCTGAACGCGTACTCCGCGCCGGGATAGGCGCAGCGTTTCAGGATTTCATGCGCCCACGCGCGGTCGGCGGCCTCCGCCTTGTGAAAAGAGATCATAGAAAAATCGGAACTCCTGTCTGTATTATGATAAAAAATTGATTCATTGTCAGTATACCACGAATGTCAAATATTTCGCAACAGCGTTGACAAAAATACGGGAAAAGGATACAGTATAGAGTAACAGCCCCTCTTTCATTCGGAGCGGGCAGAAAAGAGGAAAAATATATGTGCGAAGTATGCAAGAAACCGTTTTATATCACCACGCCGATCTATTATCCGTCGGATAAGCTCCACATCGGCCACACCTACTGCACCGTCGCGACCGACGCCATGGCGCGGTACAAGCGCCTGCAGGGCTGCGACGTCATGTTCCTGACCGGCACGGACGAGCACGGCCAGAAAATCGAGGACAAGGCGAAGGCCGCCGGCGTCACGCCGCAGCAGTTCGTCGACAACATCGTCGCCGGGCCGAAGGGCATTCTCGATCTGTGGAAGCTCATGAATATCTCCAACGACCGCTTCATCCGCACCACGGACGATTATCATGTGGAGGCCATTCAGAAGATCTTCCGGAAGATGTATGAAAACGGCGATATCTATAAGGGCGAATACAAGGGCAAATACTGCACGCCCTGCGAAAGCTTCTGGACGGAGAGCCAGCTGGTGGACGGCAAGTGCCCCGACTGCGGCCGTGAGGTGCACGACGCGTCGGAGGAGGCCTATTTCTTCCGCCTGTCCAAATACGCAGGCCGCGTGCGCGAGCTGCTGACGACGACGGACTATCTGCAGCCGAAGTCCCGCGTCAACGAAATGGTCAACAACTTCATCGATCCGGGCCTCGAAGACCTCTGCGTCTCCCGCACCAGCTTCAGCTGGGGCGTGCCGGTCGATTTTGATCCGGGCCATGTGGTCTACGTCTGGGTCGACGCGCTGTTCAACTACACCACAGCGCTCGGCTTCATGAACGAAAAGTACCACGATTATGAGAAATACTGGCCCGCGGACGTGCACTTTGTCGGCAAGGAGATCGTGCGCTTCCACTCCATCATCTGGCCCGCCATGCTCATGAGCATGGGTATGCCGCTTCCGAAGCACGTCTACGGCCACGGCTGGCTCGTCATGGACGGCGGCAAGATGTCCAAATCCAAGGGCAACGTGGTTGACCCCTATATTCTGGCGGAAAAATTCGGCGTCGATGCGCTGCGCTTCTTCCTGCTGCGCACGTTCCCCTTCGGCTCCGACGGCAATTTCTCCAACGAGCTGCTCATCAACACCATCAACATCGATCTGGCCAACGATCTCGGCAACCTCGTCTCCCGCACGACGGCGATGGTCGAAAAATATTTCGGCGGGACGCTCCCCGAGGCGCGCGAAGCGGGCGAGGCCGACGAGAGCCTGATCTCCATGCTCTCCGGCCTTCGCGACCGCTATGAGGCGCAGATGGAGAAGTTCCAGTTCCAGAACGGACTGGACGAGATCTTCAAGTGCATCCAGCGCGCGAACAAGTATATCGACGAGACGATGCCCTGGGCGCTTGCCAAGGACGAGGCAAACAAGCCGCGTCTGGCCTCCGTCATGTATAACCTGCTCGAAACCATCCGCATCTGCACGACGCTCCTGCTGCCGTTCATCCCGGCCTCCTGCGAGAAAATTTTCGCACAGATCGGCGCGGACGCAGCTGTCCAGACCTGGGACAAGGCCAACGTCTGGGGCGCGCTTTCGCAGACCGCCTGCGTGCACAAGGGCGAGGCGATCTTCCCCCGCATTGACGCGGCCAAGGCGCTGGCCGAACTGGAGGAGCTTGAGGCCGAGCAGAAAAAGGCCCTCCTGCCCGCTGTTGAGGTCGAGCCGCAGCTGGAGGAAAAGGTCGACTTCGACACCTTCTGTAAATCCGACCTCCGCGCCGTCAAGGTCAAGTCCTGCGAGCGCGTGAAAAAATCCGACAAGCTCCTGCGCTTCACGCTCGACGACGGCAGCGGCACGGACCGTCAGATCCTCTCCGGCATCGCGAAGTTCTATGAGCCGGAGGCGCTCGTCGGCAAGACGCTTGCCGCGATCATCAACCTGCCGCCCAGAAAGATGATGGGGCAGGAATCGTGCGGGATGCTCCTGTCCGCCGTCCACAAGGAAAAGGGCGAGGAAAAGCTGAACCTTCTCATGCTGAACGACGCCATCCCCGCCGGCGCGAAGCTCTGCTGAGGCCCCCTGTACAGCCAAAAACCGTGAAGCTCCAACGCCGGGGCTTCACGGCTTTTTTATCAGACGCTTCCGCATGGAAACGCCCAAGGTTAGCCCCTTTCTTTATGTTCTGTTTCTAGGGTGTATCTGAAAACTCATGATGTGACCGGCAGCGAGGGATTTTTGCGTTGCGCAAGACATTTTTTCGCAGGAATACTGACGTATTTCAAGGAAAAATGACGCGGCGCACCGCAAAAAGGCCCGCTGTCCGGGTGCGTTGGGAGTTTTCAGATACACCCTAGTTTAACTGTGATCCGGCATTCCATCAATCCCCATTTTTCAGGACGCAAAACGGCAGCCCCCGGACACGGGGCTGCCGTCTGCTGCTATATTATGGTTTTGTATCGAAACTCAGGCAATCCATTTGGACGGTTGGATGCTGAAATATAGCTGAGAAAACTCAGATCGTAACGCCGGCCTTTTCGAGGATGGCCGGGACGTTCTTCTCTGCGCCGATGGCCATGATATGGACGCCGTCGCACAGATGCTCGTCCTTGATCTTCGCGATCATCTCCGCTGCCATCTCGATGCCGAGCTGCATGGGAAGACCCTTGACACCCTTTTCCTTGCCCTCGGCTGCCGCTGCGGCAAGCTTGTCGATCATATCCTGCGGCACCGCGATGCCGGGGACGTTTTCGTTCATGTACCGCGCCATGCCCGCAGCCTTGAGCGGGATGATACCAGCCATGATATGCGTCTTGATACCGGCCGCGTCGACCTTATCCAGGAAGCGCTTGAACGTTTCCAGATCAAAAATACCCTGCGTCTGGATGTACTCCGCGCCGTTTTCGACCTTCTGGCGCAGCTTGTTGATCTGCAGCTCGATGGGGTCATAGACCGGAGTGACGGAAGCGCCCTTGTAGAACTTCGGCGCGCCGCCGGCGATCTCATTGCCGCCGCAGTCGCAGTTTGTCTGCTCCATCTTTGTGAGCATTTTCAGAATGCCGACGGAATCCAGATCATAGACCGGCTTGGATTCCGGACAGTCGCCGACGACGGGATGGTCGCCCGTCAGAGCCAGCATCGTGTCGATGCCGAAGGCCGCTGCGGACAGAATATCGCCCATGATGGCCATACGGTTGCGGTCGCGGCCGGTCATCTGCAGGATCGGCTCGATGCCTGCGTTCTTGAGCGCGACGCACAGGCCGAGGCTGGACGCCTTGAGACTGGCGGACTGCATATCGGTCACGTTGACGCCGTGAACCTTGCCGTTCAGGAGCTTTGCAGCCTCCAGCTGCTCGGAAAAATCATAACCCTTCGGGGGGGCCATTTCGGCGGTGACGCCAAATTTACCGGCTTCAAAAGCCTCTTTTAACATACTCATATTATTTCTTCCCCTTTAAGCTGATCGTTCTCGGATAGCTGAACTTCGCGTAGCCCTTGTCCTCGCGGGTGTGGCCGAGCTTGTCGAGCTGGCCGATCTCCTCGAGCCGCTTGTAGATCTTGATCCATGCGCAGTCGTTTTCCGGGTTGACCTCGCACTTGCCGTTCTTCTGGCCGCCGCAGGGGCCGTTGACGAGGCTTTTGGCACACTGGGTCACGGGACAGATGCCGCCGGTCTGGCCCAGAACGCAGTCGCCGCAGAAGTGGCACGCCTCTTCCCAGACGCCGAAGCGGACGGCTTCGCCGAGGTACATGGTGTTGTTGGACGGATAGGTGGGGATGCCGGGGGCATTTTTTGCGACGCACTGCACGCCGTCGCCGCAGGACATACAGATCACGCAGTCCGGCTTTGCCGCGACGAGGGGCTTCATCTTGCCCTTGACACCGAGGTTCATGCAGCAGTAATCGGCGATCGTCGTGCCGACGACCTTCTTGCCTGCTGCCTCCAGTGCCTTTGCCAGCGCGGCGACCTCCGGCTCGCCGCCGGTGTGACAAGCCGTTGCGCAGCTGTTGCAGCCGACGATCGCGACTGTTTTTGCGTCGCCGACCATCGCCATGAGCTCTTCCATGGGCTTCTTTTGCGTAATAATCATGCTAACGTCTCCTTGCGTATGAAATGCGGGCGCGGTTTTTGAAAGCCGCGGACGTATGTCTCGAACATGGCACTATCATACTCCAAACCCGCGCAGAAATCAACATGATTCCAAGGCAAACAACGAAAAATTTCTGGAACTCTTACAGAATTCCAAGACTGGCAAACAGAAAGCCAACATGATATAATACAGGCAAACACAAACAGGAGGCATGAGCAGCCATGCAGGCAGGTTTTTTTGAAAAGCAGATCGTTCTGACCCCGGATCTTTGCGGCAGCGCGGCGGCGCTTTCGCCGCTGGCGGCGTTCACGATCTTTCAGGGCATCGCGTCGGAGCACGCGGAGAGGATCGGCGTCGGCGGCGCGGCCATGGCAAAGCGGGGCGAATTCTGGCTGACCATCCACAGCCGGGTGGATTTTTACGAGCCGGCGTATCTCATGGACGAGCTGACAGCCCGCACGTGGCCGGAGCAATGCGAGGGCCGGGACATCCGCTGCTTCCGCAGTTACCGGCTGACGAAGGGCGAACAGACCGTCGCGCTGGGCCGGACGCAGTGGGCCATTCTCGGCCCGGAGCAGAAGATCCTGCGCTTTAAGCAGTCCGGCTTCCCGGCGGACTTCCCCTTTCCGGACGCAGCCGCCATTGCCGAGCCGCCCGTGCGCTTCCACGACGAGCTGACGCAGGACGATCTTATCTACACGCACCTCGTCCGCGCGACGGATATCGACATGGGGCGGCATATGAACAACGTCGTCTATATCCGCCTCCTGCTCGACTGCCTGCCGGCAAAGGAGCTTGCCTCCGGCAGGATCAAAAGCATTGAGGCGCACTATGCAAGCCCGTGTCTGGAGGGCGAAACGCTCGGCGTCTTCTGCCGCCGGAAGGAGCAGCTCTGCCGCATGGCCGTCCGCCATGCAGACGGCCGCCCCGCCGTTCTGGCACAGATCGTATTTGGATAAGTCCATATGCAAAACGAGCCGCCCCGTCTGGGGCGGCTCGCGGTGTGATATGGGTCAGATCCGGCTGGCTGCGGCCTCTACGAAGCCGAAGAACAGCGGGTGCGGACGGTCGGGGCGGCTTTTGAATTCGGGGTGGAACTGGCAGGCGGTGAACCACGGGTGGTTCGGCAGCTCGACGATCTCGACGAGCCGTCCGTCCGGGGACAGTCCGGTCGGAACCAGTCCGGCGGCGACGAACGCATCGCGGAAGTCGTTGCAGAATTCATAGCGATGGCGGTGACGCTCGGAGATCTCCGTTTTTCCATAGAGCGCCGCTGCGCGGCTGCCCTCCGACAGCACGCACGGATATGCGCCGAGGCGCATCGTGCCGCCCTTCTGGGTGATGGACTTCTGTTCGGGCATGATATCAATGACGGGATGCTTGGTAAACTCATCGAATTCCGCCGAGTGCGCATCCTCCCAGCCCAGCACGTGCCGCGCGAACTCGATCACGGCGATCTGCATACCGAGGCAGATGCCGAAATAGGGGATCTTATGCGTGCGGGCGTACTGTGCGGCGACGATCATGCCCTCAATGCCGCGGTCGCCGAAGCCGCCGGGGACGAGGATACCTGCGCAGCCGCCGAGAACGGACTCCGCGTTTTCCTGCGTCAGCTTCGAGGAATCGACCCAGTTGATATCGACGATCACGTTATTCGCCGTGCCCGCGTGGAACAGCGATTCCTCGACGGACAGATACGCGTCGTGCAGCTCCGTATATTTGCCGACCAGCGCGATGGATACATGGCGGCTGGCCGTCTTGATGCGCGCGACCATCTCGCCCCACGCGGTCAGGTCCGGCGCGCCGCAGGCAAGCTCCAGCTTGCGGCAGACGACGTTTGCAAGGCCCTCGCGTTCGAGCAGCAGCGGCACCTCATAGAGCGTCGAGGCCGTCGTGTTCGGAATGACGCAGTCCGGCTCCATGTTGCAGAACAGGGCGATTTTGCGGCAGATGTCCTCCGTCATGGGCTGGTTCGTGCGGCAGACGAGGATATCCGGCTGGATGCCGATGGACAGCAGCTCCTTGACGGAGTGCTGTGTGGGCTTGCTCTTAAGCTCGCCCGAGCCGGGAATTTCGACGATCATGGGCACATGGATGAACAGGACGTTTTTCTTCCCCTGCTCGGCAGCCACCTGCCGGATGGCCTCGAGGAACGGCTGTGACTCGATATCTCCGACCGTGCCGCCGATCTCGGTGATGAGCACGTCGGATGTTCCGTTGTCCATCTGGTAGATGCGGGACTTGATCTCGTCCGTGATATGCGGGATGATCTGCACGGTGCGGCCCAGATAGCCGCCCTCGCGCTCGCGGCACAAAACGCTCCAATAGACCTTGCCCGCCGAGACGGAGCAGCCCGCCGTCAGACTCTCGTCCGTGAAGCGCTCGTAATGGCCGAGATCAAGGTCCGTTTCCGCGCCGTCGTCGGTGACGAAGACCTCGCCGTGCTGATACGGGCTCATGGTGCCGGGGTCAACGTTCAGATACGGGTCAAATTTCTGGTTCTGCACGCGCAGACCGCGCTGCTTCAAGAGCCTGCCGAGAGACGCCGCGCAGATGCCCTTGCCAAGGCCGGACACGACGCCGCCGGTGATAAAAATATACTTCATCCTGTATGCCTCCAACTCCCAGTTTCTGCGAAAAACAAAATACGGTCGGTATTGTACCGCCGCGCGCACAAAACGTCAAGAATGAAACTTTTACGAAGATAAAACGCGGGAAAACGCGGCTTCTTGTGGAGCCAGCCGAAATTTCCGCGAGCTTGTATTTTTTTCTTGCACCACGCATCCGGCTATGCTATACTGGGTCTGTACCCACCGCCGGAGGCGTCCGCCTCCGGCGGGCTGTTTTTTATGCGTGTCCGCATATTGCGGACAGTGCAAAGCCCCGCCTGTCTTATGACAGACGGGGCGCTTTTGCAGGTTTTCAATGCGTTTCGTTGTATTTGCGGATGCCGAGGGCCAGAAGGTCCATGGCGCGTTCCAGATCCTCCTGCTTGAGGACGTAGGCGATGCGGATCTCGCTGTGGCCCTTGCCGGGCGTGGCGTAGAAGGGCTCTCCGGCGGAGAACATGACGGTGTCGCCGCAATCTTCAAATTCCTGCAGCAGCCAAAGCTGGAATTTCTCCGCGTCGTCGACCGGCAGCGCGGCCATGAGATAAAACGCGCCGCGCGGGCATTCGCAGATGACGCCGGGGATCTCGTGCAGCTTGCGCACGACGGTATCCCGGCGGCGCTTGTATTCCTGCCGCACCTGCTCGAAATATTCCGGCCCGACGGAGTAGAGTGCCGCCGCTGCGATCTGGTCGAGCGTCGCGACCGACAGCCGCGCCTGACAGTATTTGAGGGCGTTGGCCATAAACTCCCGGTTGCGGCTGATGAGGCAGCCGATGCGTGCGCCGCAGGCGGAAAAGCGCTTGGAAACGGAATCGATCAGGATCAGGTTTTCCTGTCCGTAGTCAAATTTGCCGAACGAATGCAGCGGCTCGCCGTCGTAGGTAAACTCGCGGTAGACCTCGTCGGCCACGAGATACAGATCGTGCGCCACGGCCACGTCGAGCAGCATTTTCATCTGCGCCTCCGTGAGACACGTGCCGGTTGGGTTGCCGGGATTGGTGATCATGATGGCCTTCGTCTTCGGCGTGATGCAGGCCTCGATGCGCGCACGGTCAGCGTAGAAATAGCCCTCCTCCGGCTTCGTGTGCAGGGGGTGGATAACGCCGCCGGCGGTCGTGATGAACGTGTGATAGTTCGGATAGAACGGTTCGGGGACAATGACCTCGTCGCCGTCGTCCAGCAGGCAGTTTGCCGCGATCTGCAGCGCTTCGCTGCCGCCGGTGGTGATGAGGATGTCGGACTCGTCCAGTCCAACGCCGATGTTTTCATAGTACTTCCGGATAGCTTCGATCAGCTCCGGGATGCCGGGCGAGGCCGCATAGGCCAGAACCGGCGTGCGGAAATTGTGGATCGCGTCATACAGCGCATCCGGCGTGTGGATATCGGGCTGGCCGATATTCAGATGATAGATTTTTTTGCCGGCTGCCGCTGCTGCCACTGCGTAGGGATGGAATTTGCGCATGGGGGACTGCCCGCATGCAAGTGCTTTGCTGGACAACTTCATAAGAATACCTCCTGTACCCGTATTTTCCGGGATGTCCACCCCGGTTCCTGCACATACCATGCATGAAAATTTTATTCATCATACCATATTCCAGGCAAAAAAACAACGGGAACCTCGGCACCGCAGGAAGTTTTTCTGCAGTGCCGCCCAAAATCCATACTATTAGTATGGATAATTTCCGTCCGAATCATATGAATTGTGTGTTTCATTCCGGCGCGGTATCTGATACGATAGAGGCATCGGGAGGGATGGATATGCAGATCAGACTTGCGGAGAACATCCGCGCGCTGCGCAGGCAGCACAGATTCACGCAGGAGCAGCTGGCCGAAAGCCTGGGCGTAACGCCCGGCGCGGTCTATAAGTGGGAGGCGGGGCTTTCCCAGCCGGAGCTGGCGATCATCGTCGAGCTGGCCGACCTGTTCGACACGTCGGTCGACGTGCTGCTGGGCTATGAAGTGAAGGACAACCGCCGTCAGACGACGGCGGAGCGCCTGCGGCGGTACCGGACAGAAAAGGACCGCGCGGGACTTGCGGAGGCGGAAAAGGCGCTTCAAAAATACCCGAACGACTTTGAGATCGTCTACAGAAGCGCGGGACTCTACCGCGTGTTCGGCATCGTGGAGGGGGACGAAGCGCTGCTGCGGCGGGCACTGACGCTGCTGGACAAGGCGCGTCTGCTTTTACCGCAGAACACGGACCCGAAGATCAACGAAACCGTGCTTTCTGGACAAGGTGAATGCATCGATGCTGGTGTGTCTGGCCGGTGCGCAGAAAAACAGCGGGGAGCCGGACGCAGCCGCCGCTTCTCTGCGGCAGGCGCGGGCGCTCGCCGCGCAGTTTGACGCCGCGCCGGATTACCGCGGCGACGCGCTCCGCTTTGTAAGCGGCGGCGAGCCTGCCGGGATCTACTTCTCCACGTCAAATCACTATTGCGAGAAATCGGAAAAGCGGCTGATTTTTACCTCATTGCACGGGGATGTTGTGATTTTTCAAGGCGTGTCAAATGTCGCTTTTCTTCCGGTTGCAATCCGCACAGCGCATTTTGCAGTTTTCCGGTATCGTCTTGCCGCCCTTGCTCCAAGGCGTGATGTGGTCGCCCTGCATCTGCTCATAGGCAAAGTGCTGCTTGCAATCGGGGCAAATGCCGCCCTGCCGCTCATACGCCGCCCGCTTCTGGCTTTCCGTAAAGGCGCGGATGCTTAGACGGCGCTCCTCGCCGGTCAGAACATACTCGTAGATGCCTTTCTTGTTGGTCACATCATCGTCCATCATAAGCGTCTTGATGCGTGTTTCCAGTGCGTCCGGGTCAAGCTCATCGTCCTTGTGGGCGTTGTAGAGCAATCCCCATTCGATGCCTTTCATCTCCTTGCGCTTGACCGGGAAGTAAGTTTCCACCCAATCAATGACGCGGCGGAAGTAGGTGCGGATGGCGCTGGCGTTCTCGTCTTTCTGGTGGAGCGCCATGTATTCCTCGATGGTGGAAAGGCCGTCCCGCGCGGAGATCCACTCGATAGCGGTTTCCAAATACTCCTGCCGGATCGGTGAGCCGTTCACATAGTCCTTTGCAATACGGTATGCGGTGCAGTTCGGTTTGGAGAAAAACAGCTTTGCGTCAGAAAGCCACGGCCCGGTATAAGAGGTGTTCCGCAGTTCCTGCGCCGACAGCACCTTGCCCGCGATATTGATGACCTTGAACCACGCGAGGATTTCAGACGGAGCACCGTCACATACATAGATGTCCAGCACATAGTCCAGAATATCATCTTTCTTGTCAGCGGGCAGATTGAAGAAATACAGGTCGTCAACGGCATAGCAACACTCATAGGGGCGCAAATCGTCCATGTTCTTTGCGGCGGCATAGCGACAAATGGAAATGGTGCGCTGTTGGCCGTCCATCAGTTCGTAATGGTTGTCACTGACCTTTGCCCAGTACATGACATTGATGGGAAAGTCCTTTTGCACGGAGCGGATGACTTCATCCCGGTCTTTATCCGGGTAGATGTATTCCCGCTGATAGGCGGGGCGCACATCCAGCTTGCCGCCAAATGCCACCACGCCCTCAATGCCGTCTGCGCCTTTTTCTTCGTAGCCGTCAATCAGTTCCCGGACAGTTAGTTGTATGCGGTCAATTTTCATTGTCGGCTACCTCCTTTTTCTGATTGCCAATCTATCATACATACGCTTGCCATTGAGATAGAAGCGTTGCGGATTATCTTTTTGCTTTCCTGTTTTACTATCAATTATAGGGCCAGCCAAAATGGTGCTATTGCCTATTAACTCGAATTGATCGGGACTATGTTTGTCCAAAAATGTAATAGGCACACCCATTATTCCATCATAATTATCTGGAATTTCCGCTGTTTTATTGACATTGATTGCATCAAAATTGTCGTATATAGGATATTCTTCGGGAGTATATTGCTTGTATAAATCTAACGGCTCATGCCGCTTTTGTATATCCATGTTTGTAAACCAGCAGATATTACCCATTCGACGCCATTTTTGCCCAGTTTCATCAATTTTGAAATCCGTTTGCTTTTCTTCGTAATAGTCTGGGACACGAAACCAGAAATGCCCGCTATTGTAACCCAACCACACCTTGTCGTCTTTGAAATATCCAAATATTTCATTGATTATCGCGTGGTTCATATTGCCCAAAACAAGAAACTGTTTGCCGCTGTTGATAAGTAGGGGAAGATACTCTTTCATCAGTGAAAAAGGCGGATTTGTGACCACAATATCGCACTCTTTCAGCAATTCCAAGCACTCCGGGGAACGGAAATCGCCGTCACCCTCCAGCGGCGTTTTCACATAATCGGGCAAGCCGATTTGGTCGTCGTTGTCGTTGCTGACGATTTCAAATTTGTAACTGGATTTGTCTGCTTCGTAGTGGGTGGTGATTAGCTTTTTGATGCCCAACTGCTGGAAATTCAACTGGAAATAGCGGAAGAAATTGCTTGTATAGCCGCCCAATCCGTCGCCGAAATGGTCTTGCCCATCTTCGCCGATTGCTGGGTCATCCGCATTGCAGAAAATCACCTTTCCCTTGAAATATTTGCGGTAATGGCGCAATTCATCCTCAACGGTGGAAAGCTGAGTATAAAACTCGTCAGTTTTTCCTTGCTTTGACATTTGCAAATTAGAATTTCCAGCCATGTCATTCCCTCGCAATCTGTTGCTAATCATAAAAATTATATCACAAAGCGTCGAAAATACAATATAAAAAAGCTCCCCCATCCATTTGCGCAGAAATGGACGGGGGAGCTTATTTTGCTCCGCTATTTTCTTATCTTAACAGTGTTGTTGCGCGCAAGGGGAGCCTTTTCGTGCGTTCAGACTGATCTTGGTCATCTCAAACCGTTTCGGAATAGCTGCCGAGGTAGCAGACGTGTTCGCAGACGGATTCCAGCTCGCCGAGGAGCTTCGGCAGCTCCGGTGAGTAGACGGAGGCTTCGAGATCGAAGTAGAACCGGAACGTGTCGTCCGAGCCTGGAATGGGGCGGCTTTCCAGCTTTGTCAGGTTGATGCCCCGGCCATAGATGCGGGCCAGCACCTGATAGAGGCTGCCGGGTTCGTTGGCGAGCGTGACGAGCAGGCTCGTCCGGTCGGCGCCGGGATAGACCTCGGGCTTGGCCGCGATGCAGATGAAGCGGGTGTAGTTGCCGTGCTCGTTCTGCACGCGCTCCTGCAGCGGCTGCAGGCCGTAAATTTCCGCGCAGGCTGGCGAGGCGATGGCGGCAAGGTCGCGCCGTCCCGCTCCGGCGACCATGCGGGCTGCCGCCGCCGTGTTTTCGCAGCGGGTCACGGTCACGTTCGGCAGCTGCTTCAAAAATTCGGAGCACTGCTCCAGCGCCTGTCCGTGCGAGACGACCTCGCGAATTTCGGACAGCTTTACGCCCGGCAGGGCCAGCAGACTGTGATCTACGCGCAGGCGGACGCTGCGGACGATGGAGAAGTTGTGCTTCTGCATGAGGTCGTACACCGCGTTGACCGAGCCTGCCGTGCTGTTTTCCAGCGGCAGAACGCCGTACTGGCACAGGCCCTGCTCGATGGCGGAGAAGACCTTGTCAAATGTCGCGCAGAAGAATACGCTCGGATGCTGGAACAGCTTGTCGCAGGCCTGCTGCGAATACGCGCCCTCAACGCCCTGGCAGGCAACGGCTGCTGTGGGCGGGAACAGCTGCGGCGTCTGCTCCAGCGCCGCTTTGAGAAGCGCCGGAAGCGTTGTTTTTTCGTCCAGCAGATCGCGCTGGTAGCTGCGGCTGAGAGAGAACAGCAGCCGGTAGAGGCTCACGGCCTCCTCTTGCAGATCCTCCGGCGCGGCCTTTACGATCTGCGCCAGCTTCTCGCGTTCCCGCCCGGCGTCCAGAACCGGCAGGCCGTGCGCTTTTTTATATGATGCGATCCCCGCAGCCGTCTGCATCCGCTCGGCAAACAGACGCAGAAGCTCCGCGTCGATCCGGTCGATCTGTGCTCTGTAATCAGAAAGCTCCATATCGATACCCATCCTTTCAGAAAATACAAAATACAAACAAAAAACGCGGCACAGCGTAATCTGTGCCGCGTTGCGAACCTGACTTCGTTTCTGCGCATCACAAATTACCCTTACTGCAAGCCAGTAAAGGTAAAGAGAAACGCGAACATGGCGGAAACGTACATCATAAACGACCTCATTTCGAAGATGGCATCATGGTAGCAGAACGGGACTGGAATGTCAAGCCCTTGCGCGCAGCTTTTCCAGAAGCGCGATAAAATAGTCCGGCAGCTCACAGCAGACGGTTACGAGCTGTCCTGTGCGCGGGTGCACGAAGCGAAGCTCCTTTGCGTGCAGGCATTGGCTGTCCTGCCCCAGCTCGGGCTTTTTATGGCCGTAGACCATATCGCCCAAAATCGGGTGGCCGCGATAGGCCATGTGGACGCGGATCTGGTGCGTCCGGCCCGTTTCCAGCTTGCACTCGACGAGCGTATAGCCGGGAAAGCGCTCCAACACGCGCCAGTGCGTCACGGCGCTGCGGCTGTTTTTCTCCGTGACGGCCATTTTCTTGCGGTCGGCCGGGTGGCGGCCGATGGGCGCATCGATGGTGCCGGAATCGTCCTTGATCTTGCCGCAGACGATGCACACATACGTCCGGGCCAGACTGTGATCCTTCAGCTGCGCGGCCAGCGCGGCGTGCGCAAGGTCGTTCTTGGCCGCGATAATGAGGCCGGATGTGTCCTTATCGATGCGGTGGACGATGCCGGGGCGCTTTTCCCCGCCGATGCCGGACAGGGAGTCGCCGCAGTGGGCCAGCAGCGCGTTGACGAGCGTGCCGTCCGCGTGACCGGGGGCCGGGTGGACGACAAGCCCCTTGGGCTTATTGACGACGATCACGTCCGCGTCCTCATAGCAGACCTCCAGAGGAATGTCCTGCGCCGCGATGGGCGTTTCGCGCACCTCCGGAATTTCCAGCTCCAGCGCCGTCCCGGCGGGGAGCTTTTCGTTCTTTTTGACGGGCCTTCCGGCCTGCGTGACCGCACCCTGCTCGATCAGGCGCTGGGCCTGGCTGCGGGTCAGCTCCGGCACGAGGCGGCTGAGCGCGCTGTCGAGCCGTTCGCCGTCTCTGTCAATCGTCAGCGTCATGCGGTTTCTTCTGCTCCTTCGGCTTGTCGGCCAGCAGCTCCTTATCCTTCGTCAGAATATAGATCACAAGGACCAGCGCGCCGAACGTGATGAACAGATCCGCCACGTTGAACGTGGAGAACCACGGGATGCAGATCATGTCAATGACAAGGCCCGTGGAGATGCGGTCGATGAAATTGCCGATCGCGCCGCCGGTAATGGCCGCGATGCACCACAGCTCCGGCGTCTTTTTGAACCATTTTTTCACGAGCACGTAGATCACGACCGCGAGATACACCGCCGTCATGACCACGAACAGCCACCGCGCGCCGCGCAGAAGGCTCAGCGCCATGCCGTCGTTCGTGATGTAGTGCAGCTGGAGCCAGCCGGGGATGAGCGTGACGGTCTTCCCCACGAGATTGGCCGCAGCCAGATATTTTGTCAGCTGATCGACCGCGACGATCGCCGCCGTAAACAGCGCAAGCATCAGATAAAGCAAAGCAGCTCCCCCTTCCGGTAAGTGGGAACATCATACCATATTTCTGTTAATATTGCAACGCCGCAAAACGGCACGCAGGCGCAGCGAAAAGCCCCGCCGCATAAAACCCGCTGTCCCTGCGGAGCAGGCGGCAGCGGGTTTTTCAGCGCTTCAGCGATTGACAACGTTCTGCGGCGTTCCGGCGAGGAAGGCACGGATGTTTTCTGCCGTGGCGTCCATGATCCGCTGGCGGCTCTCCTTCGGGGCCCAGGAGATATGCGGCGTGATGATGCAGTTTTTCGCGGTCAGGAGCGGGTTGTCCGGGCGGATCGGCTCTGTGTAGACTACATCCAGCCCGGCGGCAGCCAGCTTGCCGCTGTTCAGCGCGTCGGCGACGTCCTGCTCCACGATCAGCTGACCACGGGCGTTGTTGATGAGGATCGCGCCATCCTTCATTTTCGCGATGTTCTCTTTATTGATGAGTCCGGTGTTCTCCGGCGTCAGATTGCAGTGCAGCGACACCACGTCCGACTGCGCAAGCAGCGTGTCCAGATCGACATACGCGCCGATGGCGCGCCCGGCGTCGTTCGGATAGACGTCATATGCCAGAACGTGCATGCCCATCGCCCGCGCGATGCGGCCCTCCGCCTGGCCGATGCGGCCAAAGCCGATGATGCCGATGGTCTTGCCCTCCAGCTCGATAAGCGGATAGTCCCAATAGCACCAGTCGGGATTCGAGGCCCAATTGCCCGCATGGACAGACGCGCTGTGATGGCCGATATGGTGGCAGATCTCCAGCAGAAGGGCGATGGAATACTGGCTGACCGACGCTGTGCCGTAGGCCGGCACGTTCACGACCGGGATGCCCTTTTCCCTCGCGTAGTTGTAATCCACAACGTTATAGCCCGTCGCAAGCACCGCGATCAGCCGGATATTCGGGCACGCGTCGATCGTCGCGCGGGAGATCGGCGTTTTGTTCATGACCACGATCTCCGCGTCGCCGATGCGCTCCGCGATCAGCGGGGACTCGGTATACGACGTGCGGTCATAGACCGTCAGCTCGCCAAGCGCGGCCAGCTCTGCCCAGCTCAGATCGCCGGGATTTTCCGTATAACCGTCCAATACTACAAGTTTCATAGCAGCTCTCTCCTGTTTATAATTTGCGTTCCGCGCATACGCAGAATTTCAGATATACCAGTCGCCATCCGGCTGTGGGAGCACCGCCCCGAGCGCCTGCGCGCCGTGTACGCGCGCGATCCACCGGAGGCCGTCCTCCGTCTGCCGCAATACGCCCGCATCCAAAAGTGCCTGCCGAAGCGGCGCGTCCGGAACTGCGGGAACATCCCGTCCCGCTTCCTCCGCAAGCCTGCGGCGGCAGTCCGGGAACGCTTTTTCCAGCTCCGGCGACAGATAGAGGGTATTTCCTGCAAAATACGCCGGGTACGGGTGGCGGCAGCGGCGGTACGGCGTCATGGCAAGCTCGCAGCGGCTGGCACTGACGCAGGATGCCTGTCCGGGCGCGGCTTCGGCAAAGGCGTCGATGGTGTAGGCAAAGTGAATGTCCCGGACGGCGTCAAACGCGGGAAAGGCCGCATTGGCGAGGCCGTCCGCGTCTGTCATGGCGGAAAGCCGGATCGGCGCCTGCTCCTGCGCAAGGGTATTGACCGCTCCGTCCTCCGTCCAGAACGGTACAACGCGGAACGTCATCTGCCGCCCGGCGACAGGACTTCCCTTGCAGGTCAGCCGCGCCGTATATGCGTTGCCGTAATGGCTCCCGTCCGCAGAAAGCACGCGTTCAAGAGACAGCTCACACCCCGCAGGAGGCGCACCGTCCAGCCGGAACAGATCGGCGGCGATCGCCATGCGCGTCTGCCCGACCGCGCTGTCCGCGCCGCAGTGGCCGAAGGCCGCAGCGCGTCCGTCCGGCAGCAGGCGGATACACGGCTGATAGAGTCCGTTTCCCGCGCCCTCGATCACCGTCCATGTCTGGCCGAGATCGCCGGAGCAGCTGAAGGGCTTGCCTCGCCGCGCACCGACGAGAACATCGCCCGGCAGGCACACGATGCTTTCCGGGACGAAGCCGCCCTGCGGATTTTTCGCAGGCTCTGGCGGAGCGCCCGCGCCGATGGGCAGCAGCGGCCCGTTGATGAAGCCCTGCGCCGAGCGGCGGACAAGCTGCCGCCCGGCCGGCGTGCCCTGCACGTCGCCCGCCACGAACAGAAGCCGTCCGTCAGACAGCTCTGCCGCGTCGTACTCATGCGCGCCGATGCCCGGAAGGACATAGTGCGGCCCCGAAAAGCTCCGGCCGTCGGGACTATGGAGGAAAAAGGTCTGGATCTTATTGAGATACGTTTCGCCGGGAAGCATGGTGTTGCGCGTTGCACGTTCGCAGCCTGCGCCCCATGGCGTGCCGTAGAAGCTGGCAAGCACGAGAAGCGAACCGTCGCGCAGGCGGCGCAGCCGCCAGAGATAGACGGCGCAGCCCTCCAGCAGACGGGCCGTTTCCGTCCAGGTGCTGCCGCCGTCCGTGCTTTCCCGGACGGCAATATAGTCGCACCAGCCGGTGCGCGCGGCGTTGACGCGGCCCACGTCCAGCCCGACCAGCCGCCCGTCGGCAAAGCCCGCGTTCAGAAACGAGCCTTCGGCCAGCGGGCACCTGCCCGTCTCGTACCAGTGTTCCCCGCCGTCGTCGGAGGCCATATAGACGCGCTCCGAGACGGTATCCGCACTGCCGCATTCCGCCGAGCAATAGGACACCGGCGCGCCGATGGCCTCGCCCATTTCCAGTCTCGGCGGCACAAAGGCCGCGTCATGCGCCCGGCGGATCTCCTTAAAGGACAGGCCAAGCCGCCCGTTCTGATAGTCGAAGCAGTCCGTCCACGCCGTAAAGCCCAAGGCGTCCGCAGGCTCGTAGATCATGCGGTGCTCGGCATCCGCCGCGTGCGGGGCCGAAGATATGTCCATCATACCGCCTCCTTCCGCGTCAGTCAAGCCGGACGACGCTTCCCGTTTCATAGGCCCGCAGCGCGCCGGTGAGCAGCTGGTGGCTCAAAAGCGCCTCGTCCGGCCGGAAGCAGCCGAACGCGCACGGTTCGCCGCAGAGTTCGGCGATAAACGCCGCGAACATCTGCAGCATGGCGTCGGAAAAGCCAAACTCGAAAATGCCGCCGGTGATGACTGGGAAGAGCGTCCTCTGCCCCAGTATCAGGCGGCTCCACGCCTGCTCCCGGCCCTGATTGCGCGTGTACCAGACGGCGTTTGCGTCCTCTGTGGAAAATTTCGCAGAGCCGTCCAGCCCGTAGATCTCGTATTCCACCGTATTGGTGCAGCCGGGGGCCATGCGCTTCATTTCCATCACCATCGGGAACCGGTCGCCCGCCGCATTGTGCGCGCCGCAGAGCAAAATCGCGTTGTCATATGTCTCGCAGGGCGCAAAGCCGTCGCCGCAGGGCCGCTGCGGGACGAGGTTGGCCAGCTGCGCGCTCACGGAATCGACCCGGAAGCCGAGCCGGAACGGCAGATGCTGGGTGTGGATGCCGAGGTCGCCCATGCAGCCATACGCGCCGTTGGTCTTCAGCTGCCGCTTCCAGTTGATGGGCTTGCTCAGGTCCATATCCGACGCGTGCTTGATGGTGAAGCGTGCCTCGATCACGCGGCCGAAGAAGCCCTCCTGATACCAGCGGAAGAGCTGCTGCGCGGCGGGGTAATACGGAAATTCGCTCGAGCAGCGGACAAAGACCTGCGGATGCTCCCGCATGGCGCTCAGGATCTGCTGGCAGGCGGGCAGATCGATCCCGAACGGCTTTTCGGCCAGCAGATGCTTGCCGGAACGGATGATATCGGTATAGATCTGCGCGTGCTGGTCGTGCGGCACGGCGCAGTAAACGGCTTCGACCTCCGGATTTTCCAGAAGCTCGTGATAATCATGGTAAAAATACCGCGTGTCTGGCACGCGCCGGAACCAGTCGAGGCTTTTGTCCGTCCGGCTGCACGCGGCGATGATCTGTGGGCGCGGCAGGTCGGTCTGCAGATGCAGCCAGCGCATGGAGGCGCTTGCAAACTCCCGGCCCATCAGCCCGCAGCCGATGACGCCGAATTTGATGGTCTTCTCCACGCTCAGCCCTCCATTTCGGACAGGCACTGCTCCATCCACGCGATCAGCTTCCCCACCATCGGCTCCGTGACCAGCAGCGGCAGCTTTGTCAGCGCGACGGGGCGGCAGTTGGCCTTGTAGGTCTGGGCGCTGATGTCGACGCAGAACTCGCGGTTCATCCGCGCGGCGAAGGCCGCCGCGTCCGGCACCTGATGGAAGCACAGGGCGCTCATATGCCCGTCGCCCTCCGCGCCGCTGCAAAGCGCGGGATGGCGCGCGGCAAGCTGGCGCAGCGCATCGTGATAGGTCTTGCCGACCGCTTCGATATGCGCGCCGTTATGGCTGACAAATTCCATCGTGACGAGATACGCAAGGCTTGCCAGCTCCTCCTGTCCGTTGGTGACGAGCGCGCCGAACTGGCTCAGGCAGTCGAACGCACCGCTGACCAGCAGGCGGCTGGCCGGATACAGGCCGCCGGGGAAGCCCTTGCCGATGGAGACGAAGTCCGGCTGCAGACCGTATTTGCGGAACAGGAAGAGCGTATCGTACCATGCGCTGGACTGGATTTCGTCGCAGAGCACGGGCGTGTCCGTTTCGCGGCACAGGCGGTAGGCCCCGGTCAGATATGCCTGATCCAGACGCGTACCGCTGTAATTCATCATGATCAGCTCGTGGCAGAAGCCCGCCGTCTTATAGGGCGGCGTGTTCCAGCGCTCGATGGCGCTGCGGAAGCTTTCGGGATCGTTGATCGCGACAGCCTCGACGCGCAGCGCGTCTTTGCATTTTTCCGCGAGCGACGGCCACAGGCCGCGCAGCATCTGCGCCAGAACTGTCGTGCCGTGGTATCCGGCGGTCACGCCGCCGTCGTTGTCCGCCATGACGAGGAACACCGGGATGCGGTCAGGATACGCGGGCGCGGAGCCGTCCAGCGTGTCAAAGCGGCTGAGCATCATCTTGAGCGCCGCCTCCACTGCCAAAGAGCCCGTTTCCAGATTGAGCACGCGGTTCAGAACGCCGGGCTGCCGCGCCTGCAGAAGCGTCTGCGGCAGCGGCTCGTCCATGGGACGGCCGTTGGCTGCGGCGATCAGGCGGCGTTCGAGCAGGCGCGTGATATATCCGCGCGTATTATTATGCGTGGCATTGGGAATGCCGAGTGCGCGAGCTTTGTCCAGCAGCGCGTAGCCCGGGAAGCCGTGGCCGAGCGGGATGTGATAATGCTCGCTCTTTCCGGCAAAGTACAGCCGTCCGTCCTCGCCGAGGCGGAAGCAGCCGAGCGCGCTGAGCGGCGCGGGGGCATAGTGCTGTGCGGCGGCAAAGCTATCGGTCGGCGCGCCCGGCTCTGCCGAGACGGCCTGCGCGGGCGGGCAGAGCTGCCGCCCGACCTGCTCCATCAGAATCTCCTGACGCGCGGCAAACGGATCCGGATAAAATTCGACCGGCTCCTGCGCGAGCTTCACAAGCGCCTGCTCTGATTCTCCGGTCAGCGCCGCGCGTGCGCGGCAAACGGCAGAGGTATACTCCGCGCCCAGAAGCGACTCTAAACTGCGGCTGAAATTTTTGATCATATCGGTTCCCCCTTATGCTCTTACAGCTGTACAAATTCAACATTCCAAAGGCGGCAGAACAGGCGGATGCGGTCGAGCCGGTCGCCCAGGACGAGCGCCTCGTGGTGTGTGCCGCCCTGTTCGAGCCATGCCGTCACGCAGCTGCGCACGCCGCTGTCCGGCCGGAAGAACAGATACGGCATATCCACGTGCAGCAGATCCGCGTCCGGCAGGATCTCGCCCGGCGCGCAGACCAGCCGGAAGCGGTCCGCCGTCAGATGCGTCAGCGACAGGATGCACGCGCGGCCGGGCTCCGGCGTGAAGATCGGCGTGGGCGGATCGGAAAGCCCGCCCTCGGACAGGACTCTGTTTTTCAGATACGGGCGGCGGTCGGCGCGGCAGAGCCGCCAGTTGCCCTCGCCCTGATGGCACATCAGGATCGCTTCGCGTTTGAAGTCCATCATGTACATTTCCGTAAAGCCCGCCGCGCCGCAGAGCGTCTGCATGGCCGCCACCAGCACGGCGGCAGTCGAATCGCCCTCGGCGGCGTAGCCATAGCCGTCGGCCAGCAGGTTTGATGCCGCAAGCAGCGGCAGCTGCGTAAAACGGCCATCCTCGCCGCATTCGCCGTAGTGCAGCGTATAGCCGGACAGGCCGCCGGACTGCAGATAGGCCCTGAGGCCCAGATACATCCGCGCCGCCTCTGCGTGCGTCGGCTCGTCCAGCGTAGGATCAAGCTCAAAAACGGCCCGGTCCGCTTCCATCTGTGCCCGCACCGCGTCCTCTTCGACTTCGGCGCAGAAGCGGCGGACGGTCCCGATAGAGTCATAGACCAGCTCCGGCCCCAGGAAGCGGTAGATCGCCATATCGTCGGTAATGACGTCCCCCATGCCGGGCAGCTTGCCGATCACGCCGATGCGCATCCGCTTCATGGCGCGCACGGTCATGGCTGCGCGGCCAAAATCCGCGACGAACCGCACAAACGAGCCGTCGCAGCGGTTCCCGGCGTAATAGACGCAGTTGACGCCCATGCGCGTCATGACGTTCGCCTGATCCTGACTGCCATGGATGCCCTGATTGACCGTATAGTCCCACTCGATAAAGTCCGGCCGGACGGTCTGCTCCGGCTGGATGAGGGCAAGGGCCAGCGGCAGGTGGTTCTCCTCCAGCGCACGCACCAGATACGCCCCCTGCGAATAGGTCAGCAGCAGGATCAGAATTCCATCCAGCTTCTCATGATTATATTGCGCCACAAGCGACTCGATCTGCGCCCGGTTCATGGCTGCGTGCGGGAAAACGAACTCCGCCGCGTCCCGCAGGCCGTCCAGAACCTCGTTTACATACGCCGTCTGCGCCCGGTCGATGCCAGGAAACAGCGGCAGATAGTCCTCCAGCATCAGAGCCAGAACGCCGAGTCTCGGTTTTTTCTGTGTCATGTCTCTCATCCTTTCTGCAAATACAGCGCCTCATAGACGCGCCGGTAGGCCGCGTAGGCTTCTTCATACGCATCGGCGGTTTCCGCCTGCGGCTGATAGACGGTTTGCTCCTCCGCGTCATGCAGCGCCCAGCCAAGCGCGCCTGCGGCCAGCATGGCCGCGCCGCGCGACGTGGCCTGCACCGTGGAGAGCGTGTGGAACGGGCGGCGGCAGGCATCCGCCTTGATCTGCATCCAAAGCGCGCTCCCCGCTCCCCCGCCGAGCGAGGTCACGGTCTGCGCCGTGCAGCCGAGCGCAGACAGCATATTCAGAAAATCGCGCAGCTGGAAGGCCGCTGCCTCCAGAATCGCACGGGCGCAGGCGGCTCTTGTGCTGGACAGCCGCAGCCCGTAAAAGCCGCCGGAGGCCTCCGGCAGATTGTCGGGATCGACGCACCCGGCCAGGTACGGCAGGAATGTCACGCCCTGCGCGCCGGGCGGCACCTGCTCCGCCAGCCGGTCAAGCGCAGCATAGCCGCCGTCCAGATCGCGGCAGAATTCGTCGCGGAACCAGCGCAGGCTCATGCCGATGGTGTTGCTGATGGGAAGATACAAATACGCGCCCGGCATGGCATGGCGGTAGATGGTCACATGATGGTCTTCGGAAAATTGCGGATGGGCCGTAAACGCGGCGGCGACCATGGCCGTGCCCGTCGTCTCGCAGAGCGTGCCCGGGCGGGTGCAGCCTGCGGCCAGCGCCGCGGCGGTCTGATCCATCGCGCCGGTCACGACGCAGGCAGAGGCAGGCAATCCCAGCGCTTCCGCCACCTCCGGCAGAACCGGCCCCACAATGCTGCCGCACGCAAGCGCCTGCGGCAGGCGCGTCCGGTCAAGCTCTGCCAGCGCGAGCGCCTCGTCCCAGTAATCGTCGCTTTGCAGGTCAAAATACCCGGTGGAGGTCAGCAGCGATTTTTCCGTGACTGCCCGGCCCGTGAGCCAAAGCATCAGATAATCCTCCAGCAGGAGGAATTTGTCGGTCCGCGCCCAGCTCTCCGGCTCCTGCTCCCGAAGCCAGAGCAGCTTCGCCAGCGGCAGCGCGCCGCTCAGCTCCGGCAGGCCGGTGCGCTCGTAAAAGCGCTGCCGGTCAAGCGCGGCGGCAAGCCGCGCCGCCTGCGCCTCCGCCCGGCTGTCCAGCCAGACAATCGCTGGTCGCAGGGCCTTTCCCTGCCTGTCCACGCAGAGCAGCGTTTCGCCCTGCGTCGTCAGCGCGACCGCGCAGACCTTTGCGCGGGCCTCTGCGGGCAGCGCCAGAATGCATTGTGCTGCCGCGTCCAGATACACCTGCGCCTCCACCTCGGCGCACACGCCGCGCGTTTGCAGAGCATATTCCCGGCTCGTCAGCGCCGTCTGCCGGAGCTGACGGTCAAACAGGCAGGCTTTTACGGACGTCGTGCCGACGTCCAGCGTCAGAATCAGTTCCATATATGCATTCCTCACAGCAGAATATCAGTCAGACAATTCGTCTCAGCAGAGCGTTTTGCCGCCAGACAGCACGCCGCGCTGCGCAGACCGCCCAGAAGATCCGACGACGGCGTTCCGCCCGCCAGCAGGTTCATAAAATCCTGCGCCAGCCGCCGGTCGCCGCCGAAGTGATTGCCGCCGGTGGGCCGGATCTGGATCGTCGCGGTCTGGTCGAATGCATAGTCGTCATGGCGGATGACGCCGGTATAGAAATCGAACTCGGCGCTGCCCTTTGTTCCGATGATGCGGCAGCCGCGTCTGGCCGCCGTGCGCTTGACGGTAAAGTTCTGATTAAAGCTGATGATCGCGCCGCTTTCGCAAAGGAACATGGCCGAGGCGACGTCCTCGTTGCCGGTATCCACGGCGAAGCAGCAGCAATCGCCCTGCACGTCCTCGCCGCGCAGCTTGCCGACGACATAGCTGCTCTCCACGCAGGTGCGGTAGTCGGGACAGTCGGGGCAGTGCAGCCCGGCGGGCCTGTCTCCTTTATAATAGAGCTTCTCGGTGTGCGCGAAGACACGCTTCGGCGTCAGCCCGGCGGCGTGGCAGATATAGTCGATATCATGCGTCGTTTTCTGCAAAAACAGCCCGCCGGTCAGGCTCGGGTCGCGGTACCAGCTGTGATAGTACACGCTGCCGTAGGGCACATTGTTGACGGCCTGCACCATGGTGACGCGCCCGAGCGCGCCGCTTTCGACCAGCTGCCGCAGGCGGACCGTGATATCCGCCACGCGCAGCGGGAAGGACACGACGGCCCGGTCCAGCTTTCCCTCTGCGGCCTCACGCAGCGTCCGGTACTGCGCTTCGCTGATGCAGACGGGCTTTTCCAGAAACAGCGGGATATCCCGCTTCAGGACCTCGACCGCCAGCGGCGTATGCAGCGGGCAGCGCGTGCCGATGAATACGCCGTCCGGTTCGCAGCCCCCCAGCAGCGCGTCCGCGTTTTCAAAATACCGCGCTTCAGCGAACAGCGGATCTCCGGCATTTTCCTCTTTGATCTGCTCCCAGCGCGGGTCCGCGACTGCGGCGACGGAAATATCCGCCTCGATCTCCCGGAAGGCCTGCAGCATGGTTTTCGAACGCAGGCCGTAGCCGAGAAAGGCAAGCTTCTTTGTCATATGCTTCGCACTCCTGTCTGCACGTATTGTTTTTAAATATTACTAATAATATGCGAATTTTTTAGTCGTAAACGAATAATAATCCAATCAAATATTATGAAATGTGTCTATTGACTTGCATCGTTTCTGTTGCTATACTACTACAAAAAGAAGAAAATATCAATCCTTTTTTCTTCTTTGATCATTTCGGATTGGGGCGTTCCGCCCATTTCCTCATTTAATTATTACTAATTTTCGAAAGCGAGTGGTCCTATGCGTAATCCGCCTGACGTCCCCGGTGTCCGCAGTCAGCGCACCCGATTCCAGAAGCTGCTGGCCTATCTGAAGCGCTACTGGTTCTTATATCTGCTTGTCCTGCCGGGCTTTGTCTTTATGATCGTGTTCAATTACGGCCCCATGTACGGCATTCAGCTGGCCTTTAAGGACTATCACGCAAATCTCGGCATCTGGGGCTCGCCGTGGGTCGGTCTTGAGCATTTCCGCGAGATGATCGCCGACGCCAATTTCTGGCGCGCGGCAAAAAACACGCTGATCATCAACGGCTATAACATCGTATTCAAGACGACGTTCACGATTTTCCTCGCACTCATGCTCAATGAGCTGCGCCTGAAAAAGGTCAAAAGCTGCGTGCAGACGGCGGCCTATCTGCCGTATTTCCTGTCCTGGGTCATTTTTGCCGGTCTGGTGCAGGTGTTTCTGGAATACCCGTCTTCCTCCGGCAGCAGCGGCGGCGTGATCAATCAGGTCATCACGTTTTTCGGCGGCGAGCCGATCAATTTCCTGACGCGGCCCGATCTGTTCCGCGCGATCGTCGTGATCTCCAACATTATTAAAAACGCGGGCTACAGCACGATCGTCTATCTCGCGTCCATGTCCACGATCAACCCGGCTCTGTACGAGGCGGCGAAGATGGACGGCTCCAACCGGCTGCAGATGATGCTGCACATCACCATCCCCGCGATCCTGCCGACCATCGTGATTTTGCTGATCCTGGATCTGTCCAGCCTGTTCAGCGCGAACTTTGACCAGATCTACAATCTGTACAACAACTATGTGCTCTCCACCGGCGATGTGCTCTCCACGTATATCTACCGCATCAGCCTCGGCGGCGGCACGTCCTTCGAGCTTTCCACGGCGATCAATCTGGTTCTGCAGGTTCTTGGCCTGATCGTCGTGCTGATCACCAACAAGTTCGTTTCCAAGCTCGATATCATGGGCATTTTCTAAAGGGAGGGCCGCGCATGAAAAAGAAACCCGCTTCCCTGCGCCGCAGTATGTTCATGCGGCTGGGCTTTAACTTCTACGACGTGGCCGTGACGATCTTCTGCGTCGCGTTCGGCCTGCTGTGCTTTTACCCGCTCTGGTACTGCCTGGTCGCATCGGTCATGCCGTATGAGGAATACGTCAAGGGCGGTCTGATGCTCTGGTTCAAGGGCATCGATCTGCAATACTATATTCAGATCTTCAGCACCAAGGTCTATACAAACAGTCTGCTCGTCTCCGCCGTCAAGACGGTTCTGGCGACCGCGCTTTCCGTGCTGGTCACGTCCGCCATGGCCTACGCCGTCAGCAAGGTCCATATCCGCGGCATGAAGCTCATCAACGCGCTTGTGGTCTTCAACCTGTTCTTTGCCGGCGGCCTCATCCCGCAGTATATGCTCTACAAATCGCTCCACCTGACCGGGAACTTCTGGGTCATGGTCCTGCCCGGTACGCTGAATATCTCCTATTTCATCATCATGCGGAACTATTTCTCCTTCTCCGTCTCCCGCGAGCTGGAGGACGCCGCCATGATCGACGGCTGCAACGAGGTCGGCATTTTCTTCCGCATCGTCATGCCGCTCTCGCGCGGCATGATCGCGGCTGTGACGCTGTTTATCGCGGTCATCAACTGGAACGACTATTACAGCTACATGATGTTCATCGGCAACAAGACGAAGCTCCAGCCGTTCGCGTGGGTGCTGCACCGGATGCTGACGGACAAGAGCCTTATGAATCAGGTGCGCAACGGCGCGGCCAGCCTCGGCTTCACGCTGCCGCCTCCCATGGCGCTGCGCATGGCGACGATCATCTGCGCGACGCTCCCCATTATCATCATCTACCCGTTTATCCAGCCGTACTTCACGCAGGGCATGACGCTCGGCGCCGTGAAGGAATGATTTTGAAACTCTGCGCGGGAACCGCGCGGTTTTATAAAAACTAAGGAGGATCACAATGAAAAAGTACACCACCCTGCTCTGCCTGCTTCTGGTGCTGGTCATGGTCATGGCCTGCTTCACCGGCTGCGCCAAGCAGCCCGCGCAGTCGGACCCCGCCGACACCACGGAGCCTGCGCAGACAACTGACACCACCCCCGAGGATTCCACCCCGGCTGAACCCGCCGACACGCGCGAAACGGTCAACATCCGCTTTGCCCAGTTCGGCAACAACCTCGACGATCTCGACGGCTATGCCAACGACCCCATCAAGGCCGCCATCGAGCAGGCCGTCGGCGTGACGCTGGAATATGACACCGGCACGGACGGCTTCGACGATCGTATGCAGACCGAGCTCTTCACCGGCAGCGCCCCCGATCTGTTCCCGACCTGGGGCGAGAGCGACAAGATCGCCAGCTGGGTGCAGGACGGCCTCGTCACCAACCTCGGCGAGATCGTCAACGCCGATCCCGACCGCTATCCCACGCTCTACAAGATGATGAACAGCGAGGAATGGAAGGCGTACAACAAGCTCTACACCGGCGATGAGACCGCCTCCTACGCCATCTACTCCGTGGCCGCCTTTGCAGATCCCTCCTTCGGCGGTGTTCCTGTTTACAACCAGGCCATCCTTGACGAGGTCAACGAGGGCAAGGTTCCCGCAACGGTCGATGAGTTCCTGACCTACTGCGAGGCCGCAGGCTCCGCCGGTTATGTCGGCTGGTGGCCGCGCAACGACAAGCTCACCAATTGGAACGAGATCGACGCAACGCTGGCTCTGCCGCAGGGCACCAGCATCACCGTTCCCAGAGGCGCCGGCACCGGCACCATCCTCTCCGGCGAGGCCGGCACGGACAGCGAATACTGGACCGTGAGCGCCGTCTCCGAGCAGAGCAAGGCCGTCGTCAAGCAGCTGGCTGAGCTTTATAAGAACGGCGGTCTTGACGCCAACATCGGCGTCAAGGGCGACTTTGACGACGCGTATGCCGATTTCGGCAACGGCACGCTGGGCGCTGTGAACTTCGGCTTCGGCTATCCCGGCCAGTTCCGTGATTTCTTCAAGAGCGCATGGCTCGCCGTCCATCCGGACGCTTCCATCGACGATCTGGCCGTCGGTCAGGCTCTGACCTCCAACGGCAGCTACGGCAAGACCTACTCCACCGGCACGTGGATCAACTCCCACTACTTTGTCCCCACCTCCTGCGCGTATCCCGACCGTGTTCTCGATCTGGTCGAGTTCCTTGCCTCCAACGCAGGCCAGGATCTGCTGCATAACTGCGTGAACGGCGAATTCAACACCAGCGTCGGCTCCGATTACTGGTCTGCGATCGACGGCGCATACGGCTACGGCGACGGCCGCTGCAAGTATGTCTGGTTCAGCTACATGTTCAGCGGTGTCGAGTATTACTGCGACTTTGAGAACCAGAGCTGGTGGGATGCCGTTTCTCATCCCGTCGACTTCTCCAACTCCTGGGCAACCGAAGAGGACGCCGCGCTCGTCAGCAAGGCCAAGGACACCATCTCCGGCTTTGTCAACGAGGTCGTGCAGCCCCTGCCCGCTTATTACAACATGGTCGCGCTGCCCGCAGAGGCGACCGATATCATCAACCAGCTCGCGACCATCACCAATGAGTATCTGACCCAGTTCATCGGCGGTCAGCTGGACATCGACGCTTCCTGGGGCGACTATGCCGCCGCTTATGAAGCTGCCGGTGCAGCCGAGCTCGAAACGATGATCAACGACGCTGTCGCGACCGCCCGCACCACCTACGGCGGCTAACCACATTCCATTTCCGATGTGCAGGGGGGCATTCCCCCCTGCACACCCGCGCGCATCCTGCGCCCGCACACGGGCTTTGACCATCAGAAGGCCGGCACGACGGCTGCCTGATGCCTATCCAAATTTCTTATCCACTATTTTTCCGCACTCAGGAGGTAATGTTCCATGTCCAACAAAACTATGCTCGGTGATGCATCCGGCCGCGGCGCCGTTGACGGCTTCCGCGTGACCTGCCCCGCCATGCAGCATCCCTATACAGAAGCAGAGATCGACGCAGTCGTCAAGGTCATGCGTGAGGCCTGCGGCCAGACGCAGGGCAAATACATGGTCGAGTTTGAGCAGGCCTTCTGCGCCTTTACCGGCGCGAAGCACGCCTTTGCCGTCAATAACTGCACAAGCGCGCTGAAAATGGCCGCGATCTTCTGCCATATCCAGCCTGGCGACGAGGTCATCATCCCCGCCTATACCTTCTGCGCCTCCGCGATCCCCTTCGGCGATCTGGGCGCGAAGATCGTCTGGGCCGACATCAACCCGGATACCTGGACCATCGACCCGGACGATATCGCCCGCAAGATCACGCCCAAAACGAAGGCTGTGGTCTGCGTGCACCTGCTCGGTATGCCGTGCGACATGAAAAAGATCGTCCCCATCGCAAGAGCGCACGGTCTGAAGGTCGTGGAGGACTGCGCGCAGGCGCTCGACTGCCGCATTGACGGCCAGCACGTCGGCACGTTCGGCGATTTCGGCTGCTTCAGCTTCCACTCCGCAAAGACCATGACGACGCTCGGCGAGGGCGGTATGTTTGTCTGCGCAGACGACGCGGACGCCGCTGCCGCGCCCGGCATCCGGCACAACGGCTGCTGCGCGTATCCGGCTGACCGTGAGCGCTACTGGTCCCCGGCCATGAGCTGCGTCGACAGCTTCCTGGACGACCGCTGGCCGCAGAACTTCTGCATCGGCGAAGCGCAGTGCGCGCTGGGCACGGAGGAGCTCAAGAGCGTCATCGCCAACAACAACACCCTGATCGAGCAGGACCGCAAGATCCGTGAAAAGCTTGCCGGTCTGCCTGAGATTTCCTTCTCCCGCTGCCCGGAAAACGGCCGCTATGTCGTGCACCAGTACATCATGCATTATGACGGCAGCGCCTGCGGCAAAACGCGCGATGATCTGCTCGATCTGATGACGAAAAAATACGGCATCCGCTGCATCGTGCAGTATTATCCCCTGTACCGCTATCCGCTGTTCCAGCGCAAGGGCTGCGGCGAGTTTGACTGCCCCGTGCTCGACAAGTGGTGGGACGGCTCGTTCTCCTTCCCGTGGTGGTGCGGCATGGACGACACTGTCATCGACACGCTGTGCTCCAGCCTGATCTCCGCCGTTGAAGAGCTGCGCGGCTGAGCGCCGGGAGGAAGCGGATTTGGCTGATTTTACAGCGCTTCGCGGGATCGTCTGCCCCGTTGTTTCGCCCTGCACATCGAATGAGGGCGTCGATTACGACAGCCTGCAGGAAAATCTGGCGCGGCTGCTGCGCGCGCCCATCACCGGCTTTTATGTCTGCGGCGGCACCGGAGACGGCAGCCGTCTGACGTTCGCCGAGCGTTGCAGGACGGCGGAGCTGACCATCGCGCAGACAAGGGCCGCCGGACGCAGAACCATCGTCCATGTCGGCCAGACGCTTCAGCGGCACGCGCTGGAGCTTGCGGAGCACGCGATGACGCTGGGCGCAGACGCGGTCGCGTCCGTCCCGCCGCAGGGCGGCTGGAGCGAAACGGTTGCGTATTACACCGCGCTGGCCGCGCAGGCGCCGGTCTTCATCTATTACATTCCCGGTCTGACGCACGTTTCGGCAGACTATGACCAGCTGCGGCAGCTGCTGGATCTGCCCGGCGTGGCCGGGATCAAGGTCAGCGACTGGAACATCTTCCTGATTCGCCGCATCAAGGCGGATTACCCGGAAAAGATCGTCTATACCGGCCTTGACGAAATGGTCGTTCCGGGCCTTCTCTACGGCGCGGACGGCTCCATCGGCACGTGGATCAATCTGCTGCCGGAGTTTTACTGCAAGCTCTGGACGCTTGCGCAGGCAGGCCGCTGCGCGGAGCTGAACCGGCTGCAGACGGCCTATACGGAGTTTTTGCGCAAGGGCTGGCAGTTCGGCATTCTGAACGCATTTCAGGAGCTGATACGCAGTCTCGGCTATGCGGAAAAATGCTTCCGCGCCCCCGCCGTCTGGCAGCCCGGCTCCATGCCGGAGCCGCTGCTGCAGGAGCTGCTGGCCGATCTGGACGGGCTGAACGCGCTTGCCGCGTCCATGTCCTGACGTCTCTACTTTCACTGGAGGAACCTGTTATGCAGTTTACAACTTTACCGGGAACCGGCATTTCCGTCTCCCGTCTGTGCCTCGGCACCATGACCTTCGGCAGCCCCGTCGCCGAGCCGGACGCGATCCGGCTGGTGCATGACGCGGCGGAGCTTGGCGTCAATTTCATCGACACGGCCAATATGTACGAGGGCTACAACCGCTTCGCAGGCTCTGCAGGCGGCGTGGCCGAGAAAATTGTCGGCAAGGCTGTCGCCGGACGGCGGACGGACTTCGTCGTCGCGACGAAGCTCGGCATGAAGGTCGGCGATACCCCCGTCGACGAAAACACTTCGCCCGAGGCCATCCGCGTCCAGCTGCGCCGCAGCCTGCGCCGGATAAACACCGATTATATTGATTTGTACTATCTGCACCGCTACGATCCCAACACCGCACCCGGCGAGATCGCCCGCGCCATCGGCGAGGAGCTGAAGGTCGGCACCATCCGGGCCTGGGGCGTGAGCAACTATTCTGCGGAGCAGCTTTCCGCGCTGCTTGCCGCAGCGCGCGAGGAAAATATCCCACTGCCCAGTATGTGTCAGCCGCCGCTGAGCCTGCTCAACACCGGCGCGCTGGACGCGCTTCTGCCGCTGTGCGCGCAGGAGGGCATCGGCGTGATCCCCTATCAGGTGCTGCAGGGCGGCATTCTGACCGGAAAATATCACGCCGGACAGCAGCCGCCCGCAGGCAGCCGCGCAGCAGAAAAGCCCGACTGGATGAAGCCCATGACGGACGAGGTCTACGCGACGCTTGCGCGCGTGGAGGCCGAAGCGAAGGCCGCCGGGCAGAGCATGACGCAGTACGCCCTTGCCTGGGCGCTGCGGCAGCCCGCCGTCCGGTGTGTGCTGCTGGGCGTGAAGCGCCGGGCGCAGCTGGAAGAGGCTGCGGCGATCTTTTGACAGACAGGAGAAACAGATATGCAGCTGCACGGCTCTGAACTGAAAAAGGGCGTCGTCATTGAACGCGGCGCTTCCCCCTGGCAGATCTTCCAGCAAAACGAGCAGGGCTTCGCCGTTATCCGCCTTTCTGGCACGGCGCACCGCGTCCGGCAGAGCTTTGAGCTGCCGCTGGAATTCTCCGCCGTACCGGAGGGCTCGATCACCGTCAAGGCCCGCATCGCGTTGGAAAGCAGCGGCGAGAGCGTCTGCCCGTGGACCGTCTGCCGGACAGACGCGGACGGCCGCTGGTCGGTCACGTTTGACCGCGTCCCGGCGGGCGGACTGTACCGTGTGGAGACCTATATGGAATATCAGGGCTGGGACGGTCTGTCCTCAACGCGGGGCGATATGATCCACAACATCGGCGTCGGCGACGTGTTCGTCGTCGCCGGGCAGAGCAACGCCGCCGGACGCGCAAAGAACCCGGTAGAGGACGCGCCGGAGCTTGGCGTGCATCTGCTGCGCGATTCCGGCGTCTGGGATCTGGCGACGCATCCGCTGGGCGAGACGACCGGCTCTGTCCATCAGGGACACTTTGAGAACCACAACCCCGGCCATACGCCGTGGCTGCACTTTGCGAAGCTCCTCAAGCGGGAGCTTGGCTACCCCATCGGCATCGTCATGAGCGCCTACGGCGGCGCGCCGCTGCGCTGGTGGAACCCAGAGGAAAACGGTTCGCTGTATTTCAATATGCTTGAGCAGCTTGCAGATCACGAGCTGCACCCGAAGGCCATGCTCTGGTACCAGGGCGAGGCCGAGGGCTACGAAAACGCAGCGGAGACCTATCTTGCCCGCTTTACGCAGTTTGTCGGCGCGCTGCGCCGCGATCTGAACCAGCCGGAGCTGCCCGTCATCACCGTGCAGCTCAACCGCTGCATGACCCCGTGCGACACGGCGCTCGACCGGCAGTGGGGCATGGTGCGGCAGGCGCAGGTCGCCGCTGCGCGCAGCATCCCCGGCGTGTACGTTCTGCCGTCGTCCGATGTCGCGCTTTATGATTTTATCCACAACAGCGCACAGGGCAACCTTGTCATCGGTGAGCGCTGCGCACGCTGCGCGCTGGCCGAGCTTTACGGAAAGCCACTGATGTGGCAGGCCCCGGAGGTCTGCCGTGTGGAGCGCAGCGCGCCGGATGCCATTGTGCTGCACTTCAGCCGGATCTGCAACTGGCTCAATCCGTTTGACGTGGCTGCGGCGCTTCTGCCCTTTGAGGCAGAGGATGCGCAGGGACTTCTGCGCTGTGAGCGCTATGAAACCGGCAATGATACGCTGACGCTTTATTTTGCCCGGCCTCTGGAGCATCCCGCCGTGCTGCACGGCGTCTGGCGCGCCAACCCCGGCCCGTGCACGCCATGCGACTGTATGCGTATGCCGATGCTTTCGTTCTACAATCTGCCCATTGAGGAGTAACATGAATCAGTCCTATTGCTACAGCTTCCGCTTCTGCTGCGATCCCGGCTTCAATGACCGGCGCGAGATCGCGTCGCTGCGGCGCTTCGTCCGCGAGGCGCAGATCGATGACGTGGCCGTGTTCTGTAACGTAGAAGAGCTGAATACCGGCCACATGACCGAGGAGGAGCAGGAAACCATCTGGCTGCGCCTGCTCTGCGACGTGCAGGCCGCGCTTGCGCCGGAGGGCGTGCAGCTGTCGGTCAACCACTGGCACAGTCTGATGCACGCCGACCTCGGCAAGACGCTGCCGCAGAGCCAGCCGTTCCGCCGCATGGTCGACATGGACGGCCGGGAGGCCGATCTGTGCGTCTGCCCGATGTGCGAACGCTGGCAGACCTATTTTGCCGGGCTTTACGCGCGCTACGCGGCGCTTTCGCCGCACATTCTGTGGGTGGAGGACGATTTCCGCCTGCATAACCACGATCCGCTGCGCTGGGGCGGCTGCTTCTGCCCGGCGCATATGCGCGAATACGCCCGCCGGGCCGGAAAGCCGGAGCTGACGCGCGAGGAATTCGTGCGCGGCATCCTGCAGCCAGGCGCGGTGCACCCCTACCGGAAGATCTGGCTGGACGTGAACCGCGAGACCATGACGGCCCTTGCCGCACGCATCGGACAGGCTGTCCGGCAGGCAAGCCCGACGGCAAAGGTCGGCCTGATGAGCTCCGTCCCCTACATCCACGCGGCGGAGGGCCGCGACTGGTACGGCATTCTGCGCGGTCTTGCCGCCGGGCAGCCGCCCGTCAGCCGCATCCACCTGCCCGCGTATCAGGAAACCGCCCCCAGACAGTATCTGCTACGGTTCAACATGGTCTCCATGCACAACCGCGCGCTGCTGCCGCCGGAGACGGAGGTTTATCCCGAGCTTGAAAACTATCCCTATTCCCTGTTCGCCAAATCCCGCGCGTTCACGCGCTTCCAGCTGCTGAGCAGTCTGCCGCTGAACCTGAAGGGCATGACGATCGACCTGTTCGATCTCAACGGCAGCGGCATCGTCTTCTCTGACGGCTATCAGCAGATGCTGCGCGCGGTCAAGCCTTTTTTAAACGCCGTCAACGCCATGGGCGTCTTCGCACTGCCGAAGCGCGGCGTGTGCGTGATGACGAGCGAGGACTCGGCCTATACCCTTCAAACCGCGCACGGCGCGGACATGGAGGAGCTGTACCCGCACGAGGTCTATTTTGCGGGCCTTTTAAACGCGATGGGCATCGCGTATCAGTACTGCACCGACCCCGGCGTCTCCGGTCAGGTCGTGGCCGTGAGCGGTCAGTATTTCCGGAACCTGACCCCGGAGCAGATCGCGCACCTGTTTGCGCATAACACGCTGCTGCTTTCCGGCGACGCTGTGGATACGCTCTGCCAGATGGGCCTCGGCGAGTTGGCCGGAGTGCGCAGCTGCCGCTGGATGCGGCAGAACAGCGGCGCATACACCTATGAGCAGGTCGTAAACGGCAAGGCGTATCTGGGCCTTCCGCAGGCACGGGCCTCCGCCGTGATTTCCAGCACCGATGTTTTACAGATCGACTATCTGGAGCAGCCGGAGCTTTACACCGAATTTTTCGATTCCTTCCGCCGTCCTGCCGCGCCGGGTCATGCTGTTTCGCGCGGACGCGTCCTGATCCATCCGTTCGGACGCTTTTCCAGCCCCGGCGACATGCCGCCCATGCAGCTGAACGCACTGCGGCGCGAGCTGCTGCAGGATATGCTTGCATCGCGCCTTGACGCGCCGATGGTCGCCGGGCAGGCATATCTGCAGCCGTACTGCACCTGTGACGGCAGGGATCTGTATCTGTATCTGGTCAACGGCAGCATGGACGAGGCTTCGTCCGTGACGCTGGCGATGGGCGCGCTCCGCTTTTCCGGGGCATGGGCGCTCACAAGCCAAAACGAACGCCGCACGCTCCCTTACACAGAGGGGCCGGACGGACGCTTCACCTTTGATCTGCGGCTCGCGCCGATGGACGCGGCGCTGCTGCGCCTGACATTGCAAGAGGAGGAACCCGCATGAATGCAGCTATTATCGAACGGAACTGGGTCGTGGAGTGGTTTGACGAACGGCAGTGCTATCACATGCCGAGCCTGACCATGGCGCCGGACGGCACGCTGCTTGCCGTCTGGAACGGCGGCTTTCTGCAGTGGAACGGAGACCCCATGGGCCGTGACGCCAAGGACTGGGTCTCCCGACTCGAGCCGGGCGCAAAAAGCTGGAGCAATCCCGACGCCGTCGGCTGCGACATCCGCTATTGCTGCCACGACCCCATTTTTTTGAAAAACCGCAAGGGCGAGATCATCCTGCTGTTCGCAAAATTTCTGGACACCGAGGTCAACTTTACGACCTGGTGCAATGGCCGCGACGAGCTGTGGATGCGCAAGACGCAGGACAACGGCCGCACGTGGCTCCCGGCTGTCCCGGCGGGGATCCAGTCCGGCCACGCGTCCAACGACAGCGTTCTGCTGCCGGACGGCACGATCGTCTTCGCCTCCACCAGCACCGAGCTGCCGGAGTATTATTTCGGCGCCGTGCAGATCTACCGCTCCCATGACGACGGCGAAAGCTGGGAAAAGGGCGCGCTGCTCACCGCGGACGACAGCAACCGCATCCGCGAGCCCGCGATCTGCCTGCGCCCGGACGGACGGCTGCTGCTGTTCACCCGTACCTGCCCCGGCACCGCCGGATGGGGCACGGCGGGCAACCGTTCGCTGCCGTCCTACCGCGCGGAAAGCCTTGACGGCGGCCTGACCTGGAGCCAGCCGAAGCCCTGCAGCATTCTGAACAACGAATCCAAGCTGGACGTCATCAGCTGGGACAAAGAAACCATCCTGATGGCCTATAACGACACGCCGGAGACCGACTGGCACGAGCGCAGCCCGCTGACGCTGGCATATTCCAAAGACGAGGGCCTGACCTGGCAGAACCTCATCACGCTTGCGCCCGCCCCTGGCAACAAGTGCCAGCCTGCCATGTGCCGCGACGCACAGGGCCGTCTCAACGTGATCTATATGCACCGGCACACCGCCATCGAGCATCTTGTTCTGGAAATTACGGACTGAAGCCCGAAAAAACTCCCCTCTGCAATGCAGAGGGGAGGCACAGGCTCAGTCTGATGTGCGCGCAGGGCCGGTCGATTTCCGGATCATGAGCTGCGGCGCGTACTCGATCTTATCCGCCATGACCGCGCTCTTGTCCGCGCCGTGTCCCTGATCGTTCTGCTTGACGATCTGATCGACCGCCGAACGGCAGCGCGCCCAGAGCCGGTGATCGATGCTGGTCAGCGGCGGCGTGATAATGGATGAGGTAAAGATATTGTCAAAGCCGCAGACAGAATAGTCCTCCGGCACGCGCAGCCCCTTTTCGCGCAGCACGGAGATCACGCCGATGGCGATCATATCGTTCGCCCCGACAAGGACCGTCGCGCGGTGCTCCCGCGCCAGCAGCTCCCGTGCCAGCCGTGCGCCCGTCGCGTACTCAAACGGCACGCTGCCGCCCACACCGTCCTCCTCCCGGCTGTCCGGCGCGACAAGCGCTTCGACCGAGGTTTCGACGCCGTCCTGTCTTCCTCGCTCATGAAAGCGCTGCCGGAGGCCCTCCAGCCGCTGCTTGCGCGCCAGCGTCGTCTGGTCCATCGGCGTGGAGATGAACGCCGCGTGCCGGTGTCCGAGGCTGTACAGATGGTCAGCCAGCATCGCGCCTGCGCGCTGGTTGCTCAGCTCGATGGAGCAGATCGGCAGCTCCTCGCGCTTCTCGCCGATCAGCACGAGCGGAATACGCGCCGACAGCCGCACTGCCTCGTCCGGGAAGCTGGGCAGGAACGTATAAACAATGCCGCTGATGCGGTTATCGGAAAACTGCTCCAGATAGTATTTTTCCAGCTCCCGCTTGCGGAACGTGTTGCAGACCAGCACGCGGAACTCCTGACTGCCCGCATAATCCTCCAGCGTCTGGATCAGCTCGGAATAATACTGGTTCGCCAGCGTGGGCGTCAGGACCAGAATGAGCCGCCGGTCATTGCCGTTTTTCTTTCTGGTGCGGTGCGCAGGCGGCTGATAGCCGAGCTGCCGGGCCGCCTCAAAGACGCGCGCTCTGGTCTGCTCGGAAAACGTTGCCCGGCTGCTTCCGCTCAGAACGAGCGAAACGCTGGTCTGCGATACGCCCGCAAGCTCCGCGACGTCTGTAGACGTCGGTTTTCTCTGTTTTTTCTCCGCCATTTTCGTTTCTCCCGCAGCTTTTGTTATTACTAATATTTTATCATTTCCCTGCAGACTTGTCAATTTCTTCTTTCCGTTTTTCATCGTTTTTCGAAGAAACGACCCGTTAACACGTTTATTGTGCGCGTAACCCGCGCTTGTTTTAATACTACTAATATTGGAGTAACCGACATGATGAGAATCAAAGACCTGTTTCCTGATGCTTCCGGCAGCGGACGCGTACTCGTTCTGGGTGAGCTGCTGCTGGACTTTGTTCCCTGTGACTCCGATATGCGGCTGTCCCAGCCCGGCACGGTCCTGAAAACCGTCAGCGGCTCGTCCGGTATTTACGCCTGCGCCGCCGCGGGCTTCGGGCTGGACTGCAGCTTTATCGGGAAGGTCGGCTCCGACCCGTTCAGCCAGCTTGCCCTGTCGTCCATCGCCTCGCGGGGCGTCCGGACAGACGCCGTCGTCCGTTCCGATTCCGGTCAGCTGGGGCTTGCGTTTCTCGAATACCTCCCCTCCGGCCGGAATTATACCTATTACCGTGACGGCTCCGTCGGCAGCCAGCTGCGCCCCGAGGAGCTGACGGAGGCAGTCTTTGCCGACGCGTCGATCCTGCACCTGCCGGGAATGCTGCTTGAGCTGAACGACTGTATGCGTCAGAGCTGCTTCCGCGCAGTCGAGCTGGCAAAGCAGAACCATGTTCTGTTTTCCTTTGATCCCAATCTGCGCAAGGAGCTGCGCAATGATGCGCAGATGCGCCAGCGGATGATGCAGATGCTTTCCATGGCTGACGTGATCGAGCCGACGCTCGAAGAAGCGCGGATCATCACCGGCTGCAACGCGATCAGCGACGTGCTGCGCGCACTGCACGCAGCAGGCCCCCGCCTTGTCGTTCTGACGCGGGACAAGGACGGCGCGCTGTTCAGCTTCGACGGGCAGGTTCTGAGCGCAGAGGGCATCGACGTGCCCGTTGTCGACCCCACTGGCGCGGGTGATACATTCGCGGCTGCACTTGCCTGCTGCATCGAGGAAAATGTGCGGATGGAGGACGCCATCTCCTTCTGCAACTGCGCCGGGACGCTGGTATGCACCAAGCGCGGTGCCATCGGCATGGCGATCCCCACCCGTGAGCAGGTTCTGGACATGATGCGCTTGCATCCTGCACGCCTGCATATGGAATCTCTGCAAGCATTGTATGAAAAGGAGCACAAACATGAAATTGCATGAATGGAAAACCCGGATCCAAAGCGGTGAGCATCTGCTCGGCACAATGGTCACGACCTTCGCAAGCGCCGATCTGCCGAAAATTCTGAAGGCCTGCGGCTTTGATTTCTTCATCATTGACTGCGAACATGGCTCGTTCACCACGCGAGAGGTTGCAGACATGATCTGCGTTGCACGGGCGATCGAGCTGCCCGGCATGGTGCGTATCCCGGAGCTGCGGCGCGAGCACGTGCTCCATTGCATGGAGCTTGGCGCGGCGGGACTGCTGCTGCCGAACACAGAAACGGCGGAGCAGGCGCGTCAGCTCGTCGATTATGCCAAATACGCACCCATGGGGCACCGCGGTGTTTCCCTCTCCCGGCCGCATACGGATTTTCTGAAGCAGGACAGCGCCGCCTATATGCAAAGCGCTAACCGCGATACCGTTCTGCTCTGCCAGATCGAATCCCAGCTCGGCGTATCCAACATTGACGCCATCATGGCTGTCGACGGCATTGACGGCGCGATGATCGGCCCAAACGATATGTCACAGGATTTCGGCATTCTGGGCCAGTACGCCCATCCCGCCATGCAGGCTGCCTTCCGGCAGGTCATCGACGCCGCTGCGCGGCACGGCAAGGTTTCCGGCGCACATTTCGGTGCAGCAGCACCGCTGCAGCCGTGGCTGAGCCAGGGCATGACGCTCAATATGTGCAGCAGTGATCTTGGCCTTCTCATGTCCGGCGCGAAGGAGCTTTCCTGCCTGCGCTGATCCTGCTCAGTATCCCAAGTATTGAAAACCGGCAGGCCCATACTTCGGGCCTGCCGGTTCGTGCAGCTG
>ERZ772867.740-NODE-740-length-42721-cov-15.294309_pt1 | contig 42721 bp, 28 predicted proteins | sample MGYA00511341_ERZ772867 | MGnify/ENA primary metagenome ERZ772867 (study PRJEB29015, sample SAMEA2737707) | human gut metagenome | biome: human gut; feature: human-associated habitat; material: faeces | place: China | collected 2012 ... | reverse complement strand
ACGTTTTTTTCTATCGAATGGTACGAAAAAAGCCCCTCGCGCCGTGCGCGGGAGCTCCTCTGTATCTTTCGACGATATGATTCTAACACACTTTTGCAGCGTTTGCATCCGCGTTTTTAGACGTTCGGTTGTAAAATGAAGTTGGACACCTGAAAAAAAGAAATCCATAGTGACTTCCCGTATGGTAGAATGAAGTTCCCCAACACCATTCACCGGAGGCAATCACTATGGGTCACACCCAGTATAGCACAAATAAAGCGGAACGCAAGCCCAGAAAACATTTGACCAGAGAAGATCGGGGCACAATTGAGGCGATGAAGAAGCTGGTACAGTCTAATCGAGCCATTGCCAGATATTTGAACTGTTCACCCACCACCGTTTCTAACGAATTGAAGCGCGGCATGCGGCCCAGAACCAGCCGGAGAGGCCGTACTCCCGGCTACTCCGCAAAACGCGGAATGCTTGTATATCAAACGCACAGAGCAAACAGCCACAAGCCACACCGCATATGTAAATGCAGCGCCTTTGTTCAGTGGGTCGTAAACAAGGTGCGTCAGGAGAAATGGTCGTTGGATGCCTGTGTGGGCTATGCACGCAAGCATGAGCTGTTTCTGCCTACGGAAATGGTCAGCACCAAGACCTTGTACAATGAAATATGGGCAAGCAATCTGGTATTGCAGCTGCTGGAGCTTTCCGAGGCTTTGAAACGGAAAAAGTGTTGCAAAAGCACCGCTAAGCGCAAAAAAGCATACGGAGCAACCATAGATGAGCGACCCGAAATTACATCTTCCCGGCTGGAGGTTGGCCACTGGGAAAGTGATACAGTGGTGGGAAAACGCAAAGGCAAGGAGGCGGTTATTCTGACATTGCTGGAAAAGAAAACACAGCACTACCTTGCAATTCGCATCCCCGGAAAGAGCAGCGAGGCGCTCAATGCAGCGATGCAAAAGCTCCGTGAGGACTTCGGAGAGTCGTTCTTCAGCCAAATATTCAAGACAATTACTGTGGACAACGGACCAGAGTTTGCGGATTTTGCCCAAACAGAACAGTTCGGAACGAAGGTTTACTTTGCCCACCCTTACACATCCTGGGAACGGGCGCAGAACGAGCGGCAAAACGGTATGCTCCGTCGATATGTCCCCAAAGGAGTCTCCATTGAGAACTTCTCAGATGAGGAGATTCTCTGGGTCGCAGATGCGCTCAACGGTCTCCCTCGCAGGAATCTGGGATACTGCACGCCGGAGGAACTGTTTGAGGCTTTCCTGGATACCGTTTACGCAGCCTGAACGGCTGCGTAAACCCCAATTGGGTTGATTTTAGAACCTCTTTCTACCTGAAGGTGTCCAACTTGCACTTGCAATTTGCGGTTTGTGTATACAGACGGCAAAAAGGTTGATTCCGATTACAATTACGTCGGCCTTTACATTCAGAACTGGTCTACCGGCACCAAAGCCGCCATGTACCGCTTCGAAGCTGTGGACAAGAATTCCGACGCACCGGCGTATATCGTGTTCAATGACCATATGATTGAACCGGCTGCCGCAGCGCATTTCCATCTGAAAATGAGCAACGAGAGCTTTATGCGATTATCGACCCGGAAAATTCCTGGCCCACGTTCTTCCCTGCCGATCTGACGGGTGAGGAAATCTGCGAGCATCTGACGGAGCATGAGGACGAGGAAGAAACCGAATATGACGAGCATGTCTGGCTTTCTCTGCGCAACGCGGAAACGCTGACGCAGACCATCGCCGATGCGCTGTGTGAGCGGATGCTGCCAACGCGCCTGTCTATCAGGAAAACGCAGCAAACTATATTGCCAAGCTGTCTGAACTGGACAACCAATATCAGGATGTTGTTGCAAACGCTCAACGCACAACGGTTTTGTTCACCGACCGCTTGGAGCAGCGCAATTTTTCTGAACCGTAACTGCTTCAGGCTCTTGCAAATTTCTTCTGATTGCTTTACAATGTACTCAGGAAACATCTCCTCTCGCGGCGGGACATTGAGTGGTTTTCTCATCTTCATTCTACCACCACGAGGAAATTTCCTTATCCTTTGGGGCTGCCTTTTATCGGATTGGATGAGCCTGTAGTAGAGGGAGTAAGGGGAATTGATCCTTCAACATTCAGTTAGGAGCGCTTGGAGCGAACTATAAACCAGTGACTGAATGGAATATCGATGCTTTGGTAATCGTGACTACAGATGGAATTCAAGCTTGCAAGTTCAAACTTCAGTGAACAACAGCTGAGATGCCACCCGTAATAGCAACTATGAACACAAGATCGGAGGAACACCCATGAGAAAGCTGTTTGATCAGTTCGAACAACTGAGTACAGAGGCACAGGCATTACTGGAAAAAGGTATAAGCCAGATGCGGGATGGATTCGCGCCTGCCCCTTCACTGTGCCAGAAGATAACGTCCACGCTGTCGTCTTTGCGCACAGCATACGACGATATTCGCAGGACGTTACCAGATCATGTTCTTACAGAGGAGTTGCCCGAAGGCGAGCTCCCTGTATGTGAATATGAGGAAGTATGGAAGAATAGCGTTGTCAGCCGGAAAAAGGCAGTGCGTGCTGTGCTTGATGAATTCATCCGTGTGTATTCAGATGAGAAAAAGTACATGGATGCCATAGAAGTGTACATTCGGGATGCCAAGGATATTCTTGCCTGCATGAATTCAGCGGAAATGCATGCTCCGTCTCCGGATGTTTCGGCATTCCAGCTGTTTCTGGCTGGCGTAAAGGCGAATCTCAGTTCCGACGAAGAACTGTATGATCAGCTTTTGGATAGTTCTGCTTTCAGCCCCCGAATTGTCAAAGGACTGCACGAGAAAAAATACTATATTCGTGAAGTGAATGTAGACAAGGCACCTGTATCTGATACCCCCTGCAATGAGTCCGTTGCTGAAGCCGAACCCGTAAGCGCCTCCGAGATTTCTGAATTCCCTGATACTACGGCAGCAGCCCAAGAACCACAGGTCGAAAGTCCCGCTTCGGAAACTCCGGAAGATATTGAGATTGAAACGCTGACCCCCGAAGAGTTTGCAGTAAGGTATGCTTCCGACGCACAAGAATCTGAAGAATCCGCTCTGTCGGAGATGTCAGAAGCGTCAGATGAAACCGCAGAGGATGAAGAATATATCCATCCGATTAATCCCATCAAGCAGACAAAACTGCCCTCAGAGCAAAAGCTTCGAGAGATGATCAGCCGGACGGGTGATGTTTTCCACTTCCTGCTCAATAAGCTGGTTTTTACCGGGCTTATGGATGAAAAATGCGCCTTTGAAGCGCTTGCTCAACTTCCGAGACCGGTGACAAGGGAGCAGTGCATCGAATCGTTTGCTTTCTTAGAGAGGAAAGGTCTGCTTTGCACATATGAATATGCCGGCAGGAACATCCTTTGCTTCACAGAACTGATAGGCAATTGCCTGCAAAAATCCGGCTTATCCTCCACCCTTAAACGGATTTATCACCTGAAAAGTATCGGGCAAATCTATTTCACTGGCAAACAGGATATGCCGTTGGAGCTGTTTGCACATCATATGGCAATGGTGGATCAGTATTCCAAAGTCATTGAAATGTTGGATGCCGATGAAGAGACTGCCAAGAAACTCGAGACAAGCGCCTGGAATCGTGAAAAGTGCTATTTCCTTATGAATCTGACAATGGATGATGGCAGCCTCCTTCCGCTTCATATTGTCGATTCTGACGATTTTGGATCATCTGTTCCCGCTGAAAATGAAGGCGTTTTCTGTTGCGCGGGCGACCTGCCCGGCATGGATGAAGTGGGAGATCAGCTTCACTATTGCCTGACCGCAAACGGTCTGTTCCATTGGTCAGAAGGAAATTGGATTGCCATCACACACGTTGAAGAAGAAAATCATGACCTTCCTGAAACAGTCGATTCCAATGTAAATGCTGCAAGCGAGTCGTTTTCCCATCCAGAAGTATCGCAGGCAGAAGCAACTGATTCTGAAACCGCTGCTGCCCCTATAGAACCAATAGCTCCTGTCAAGCAACTTGCCATCCCCGCGGCTGAACCTGTCGAGGGCCTATGGCTTGACGACCTGTCTGAAGAAACGGGAGTTGAGCCTGAAGTCACCATTGATGAATTTGCAAATCTATCTTCCGCGGAAATTGCGGGACGGCTTTTAAGCGCAGCTTCCAACGGAAACATACCGAGCGATGAGAATATGGCAGTTCTGATTCATCAGCTTTTGAACGAGGGCGTCCGGTCTCATGATGTCCGTAATTGCCATGACCAGCTTGTGGAAGCAGTTGTTTTTGCAAAAGTGCTTTCATCAAATGATGCCTTCCCGCTGTGCCGGAACATTTACCTTCAACTTCATGCTGCTATTCCGTTTTTTCGTGAGGCAGGTGCCAACACAGGGGTCGCGCTGTCAGGCATATTTGCCGACGGAACGGAATTCACCCCCGTCACAAAGCTGTGCGCGTACATTTACGGCATGCTGTTCCCCGCGCATGCGCATGACCATACATTCGCCGCACTGTACAACAACGCATTCACAGAATATGAATCCCAGTTTCCCGGTCTCGATATCTTGAAGCCGCTTTATCACAAGGCGATGGAAGGGGTAAAACTTGTTCCCACAGCATTTTCGCCTGCCAATCTTGCCGCATTGGGCGACTCAAAGATACGGCAGGAACACATGAATTCCATCCGTTCACAGGCCATAGAACTTTTGAAGCCGCCAACGGTCAAAGTCATGATTCACGGTGTTCCTGAACTGATTGATTTATGTTTTGGATCACAGACCGATCTGCACACTGCTCTGCAGATTGTTACAGACAATGATATCAGCATGAGGGAACTGGTCAAAGCCGAACTGGACAAATACTGCAAAGATGATGATATTGATATCTCAACGCTGGAGAGACTGCTGGACAGCCAGTGGAGTGTGGCTGCGCAGAAGTATTCCAGCCGCCGCATGGGAATCAAGTACGATGCGCGAAAGCACCTTCTCCACGCTTTCGAAGAGCGCCTGAATCTTCTCCGGGATTGGCTTGATGAAACCAACACAGAATCAGAGCCGGATATAGAAAAGCTTCGCGCCATTCGGAGTGAAGTTCTGTATATTATTGAGGATTCTCTTTCCGAAATCAATATTGCACCTTATTCTGCCGCTTATGGAATTATGAAAGCCTCCCTCGAACTGATTCGGGCAAAGATTCAAAACCAAGGCAGCGGTGTTGACTTTACCACTTTGCTCAGAAGCGGGATGCTGGTTATTGATCACGGTGAACTTATCCTCAACGATGATCTGAATGCGATTGAGTTTGCAGAACCCTGGAGAATGATGCTGCAGCATATCGCCTGCACGGAGTATGACCTGAAAATCGTATACGACCGAATCCTTGAGGCCAGCCCGGATTCCGTTTTGTATGATAACTTTGGTCAGATGGAAGCAATCGGTCGCCTCATTGGTGCCGATCCCAAAGAGTATGTGCTCACCAGTGACGGTCTGCGCGATGCGATTAACAGCGCAGACCTGCAGGCGAGAAACTTCCGGGAAAAGCTGGAGATTTCTTACGCCTATAATCGCATCAGTGAGAATGATCGTGAGCGACTTGCCATGCTCGCCAACCCAGAAGCGTCTGATTTCCAGAAATTTTTCTACGACCACAGAGCATTTGGCTGTTGGAGAGGTTTTTTGCATGCTCTGAGGGCGCAGATCCGTGAAACTGCACAGCAGAGCATGCATGACGTCCGAGCCCAGCTTGATCAGGCAAAAGCAATGCTCCATGCCGATGAAGAAAGCCCACTCATCGCCGAAGCCGAGCGTCTGATTTTTCAGGAGCAAAACTATGCGGTTGCGGAAGATTACATTCATCGATTCCGCAATGGGGAAAGGGACTTGCCTTTTGAAACAAGTAATGACGCCATAGAACATTTTCTGAGATTTATATCTGATGATGAATTTCCCCGCCTGTATGGCTTCTGCGAGAGGAATAAGCAAGACCCGATGCCTCGATGGGCCGTGCAGTATATGAAAAAAAATACGCCGGAGGGGTGGACAACCCGTCATATCGAAGACGCCCGGCGATTCATTGAAAAGTGGCCGGTTGGCAAGCAGTCCGTCAATGCTCAGAACATTCAGGAGTACTTTAAGCTTCTCGGCTTTCATGTCGAGTGCTGCGCCAAGTCGACGCGAGGCAACGAGGTCTGCTGCACGCTTACAGTGCACAAAACAGAACAGAATCTGGCAGATTATCGCCACCCCATTTCCATCTTCGGCACACAGATGAAATCACAGATTGAAGTCGTATGTCTGTTTGGAAAAAGGACCGCGACCCAACTTATTGATGATGCTTGCAAGCTGGGCATCACAAGTACGTTCATTGTGCTTCTTGACGCTGACCTTTCTACCGCGGATCGCCGGGCAATGGCAAAATACGTCTTTACCCAGAAAAATGTCGGTCAGGCGTCCTTCCTCGTTATCGACCGGGTGCTGGCGTTGTACCTTGCTATGCAATCCAGTAACGAACGTCTCCCGGCAATGCTGCAATGCACACTGCCGTATACAATTTATCAGCCTTTTACCAACGGCTCCGGATCTACGGCTGATGAAATGTTCTTTGGCCGCGTAAGTGAACTCGCTTCCATCCGGGATATGGCAGGCGCATCCATCGTATACGGCGGTCGTCAGCTTGGTAAAACGGCTTTGCTGGAACGCGCAATGCACCTTGATCATAACCCTGCCCGCAGAGAGTTCGCCATCAAAGCAGACTTCAAAGGGCATCGTGGTGAGCAAGATTTTCTGGATATCCTCGTTTCGGCTTGTAACGACGTCTTCGAGAAAAATGGTTTCAAGCTGAATCGTTGCGCTACCATCCGAGACTTCTGTTCCCAGATTCGCCGTCTGCTCGATAATGATCGGATTGCAATCCTGCGGCTCCTGCTCGACGAAACAGATGATTTCCTCGATTCCATCAGTGCCTCAAGCTATAATGAAATTCTTCCTCTCATTGAGCTTCAACGTGGAAGCAATCGTCGGTTTAAGTTTGTGCTTGCTGGCCTTCATAATGTATGCCGCGCAAAGAATGCGACCCGTAATAACGGTCTCTTCGGTCAGCTCGGCGAACCGCTTTGCGTGAAACCGCTTACTGCGGCAGATGCCCAGAGGCTTCTGGTGAGGCCACTGCGCTACCTTGGTTTCCGCGTTTCTAATGAGTCCCATGTGGATACAATCCTGACAAACACCAACTACTATCCTGGCATCATCCAGTTCTTCGGATACACGCTGGTTCAGACCCTCGTTACGCATTATACCCAGTATTATGACGCCGTGAGAGGGAACCCGCCGTTTGATCTTCATGATGATCAGCTTGCGTCCATCATGAATTCCAGAGACCTAAATCGGAATATCAAGGATCGCCTCCGGTGGACGCTTGAGATGGACGACCGGTATTATATGCTGGCTCGTTGCATTACCGTTCTCTATCATCTGTACAGCAACAACTACTCCGTAATCAGCAGCGGCTTTGATGTTGCTTCGATCTGTGAAGTAAAGGACATGTACGATATCCATTGCCTTGAATCACTTTCGGAGCGGGAGATTGTGGCTCTACTTGATGAAATGGAGGAAATGGGAATCCTTAGCCGTCCCACAGCTGAAGAAAACCGTTATTTGCTCCGCCGGCGCTCTTTCATCGATGTTATCGGGACAAGCCTTGAGATCTTGGACCATGACATTGAAACTTACAATGAGGAGGCTGCGAACAATGCCTGAGTGGTCTGAATTCTGGTGGACATCTATCACCGGGCCACGGAACCTTTGTGACGCTGTCTCCCGCGCCTTGCACAATAAAAGCAGCGTCTGTCTCGTCGTGCCGGATGATCTCCCCTGGCGTGATGAGATGCGCGCCAGCATTGAGACGGGCATGCATCAGATGCCGGACATGGAGTCCTTCTATGTAGAGTTCATCGATGTAGAAGATGAATGTCCGGATATTGCCGATATCGGACGCTACCTTATGGAAAGGTATGCGCTTCCTGAGATCGCCGCCGGTTATCGTGGACGAGAAAAGCTACAGAAGTACATCCTCGACAAGCAGGTGCTTGATAACAGGGTTCTCTGGATTAAGGGAATGAATGCCTCTCAGGAAAAGCGCTGGCTCCAGTTTTGCAGGGACTATGTTCCGGTGAAAGATTCCGACGGCAGGTTTGTTCTGGAGGCTCGGTGGACAGACAAAGAAAACGAGCGCCGCAATCTCGCTGTAATTCGTTATGGCGATACCATCAAGCGTTATGACCTGACCCTGTTTAACAGCATTTATCTCAATCGAGAGAAAGGCACTTATTCGGCAATTTGGCAGCAGTACGCCGCTGTTATGTGCGCATTGCTGTGCAACACGGATGCTGAAACTTCTCAGGCATTCATGGATACATGCGATTTCACAGCCGAAGAGCCGATTATCGGCATGCGGAAAATTGCCGCAGACGGAGCCTATCTGCGCCGTGCTGAAAGCAGCAACCAGCATATTCTCAGCCTGGTTCGCAAAGAAAGCATATCTGCTATTGATGCACAAATCTGGAAGGCGCAGCTGCAAGTGCTCTTCCCGTTGCTTGAAATCGAGAGAGTTTCCTTTATTAAGAGGTATAGAAAACAGGTGCAGGAGGCCTTGGGCGAAAAGTACCATGATTTTCGGACTGGACGATCACAGTATATTTACCAGTTCGGCGAAACCGTCTCTGATCCGGATAACGCAGAGCTTGGGACGATATACCGCATGACAAAGCTTAGGCGAGATGCTGACGCCTATCAATACTTGCTTTACATCCCAGATGAGCAGTCCCGTTCCCGCATTGAACTTCTTCATGATTTGCGAAACTCGCTGGCTCACGGGAACACCTGCGCGATTGATAAAGTGATCGAATTTATCAACGGGCATCCCTTTGACTGGAACTGAGCTTCTGTTTGAGGATTATGCTTGTGGTTATCCTAATTACGCTGGCAACTCCCGAACAGGTTCAGCCAGTATATGATGTTGTCCTCCAGATTGGGCAGTGACAAATGGATGACCGAATTGGAAAATGATTGTCTGACCTTGGCGATGTCCAGCGGGCATTGAAAAAAGCCAATACGGATGGTCAAAAGATTGAGGAGATAAACCATGCCTGCATATACCTCTGTTCTTCAGAAACCTCTGGGAACAATTTTCTGGGAAGATGATAACTTCATGGAAGAGCTGCTCCAAGTGGTGCGGCTCTTTCGGCCTTTCTCTGCCGCTATAACTGAGTTCATTTCGGAACACGGCTATCAGGGGGATACTTCTGACATTGATGCCAAGGTTGCCTTCATCCGCGCCGCGTTTGCGAAGGCCGACATGGATGCGCCGAGGGAAGTACGGGAATGGTTTACTCTGCAGCAGCCCATCAAGCGGGACACAGTTTTTCAAATCTGCTTTGCCTTCGGCTTGGACGGTGGTGAAACGGATGAGTTCTTCCGCCGCATTTTTACCCGCGAGCGCAGTTTCAATTGCCATCAGATGCCGGAAGCCATATATTACTTTTGCCTGAACAATGGCCTGACCTGGACTGACGCGATGGATATTCAGAGCAGCGTTCCTCTATCTGGGAAAGAAAAAACTAACGGAGATATCGTTTATACCGGCTCCATCATCGCAGAACTGAACAATCTGCAAGACAAAGACGATCTCATCCATTGGCTTAACGACAACATCGACAAATTCGCAGGCAGCAACGTGACAGCCTATGAGACTATTCACCGCCTGTGGGAAGAGGTTTCCGGCCCAGACGGTTTGTTGATACAAGAACGAAAATCGCTGCCGTCCATCCATGATGATGCCGCTACCGGTGAAAAGAGTAAACTTCTCTCGAATGCCTCCGGCGTCAGATCGTATGACGCCTACTTGGCCATTCTCCAGTTGGACAAGAAGGAAGTCAAACGGCTTGCCACAGACCGTTCAATCAAACCGATTCTGGAAAGGCTTCATGACAATGCACAGGACTCCTTCCCTGACAGGCAGGGCATTGAACTTATCCTTCGCGGCGAGATTGTTTCTTATGAGCGGGTGCGGAAATGGCTGGTACTGCTAACCTTTTACACCTACTGGGTCAGAAAAGCCCTCAGCAAAGGCAATTATGAAGCCGGCTCCGGCGATGCTGACCGCTGCATTACCAGCATGAATCAGCACCTGATCAATTCTGGTTACCCGGAACTCTACGTTGGCAATCCCTATGATTGGATTTTCTTTTATGCCGCAAAGTGCGAAGAGCCTTTGTACGTTTTTCGTTACATCTGGAATGAACTGCTTACCGGCGTGCTGGAAAAGCACCAGTAAATCCAACCTTGTAAGCGTCTGAGATATGATGAATGTGAGCAACTGAAAAAGAGGAAGAATCGTGAACGGCAGAATTGTGCTGACCCCAGGCACTGTGCTGAAACTCAGTACGAAAACAGGCTATACCGAATACACCATTAGTCGTGAACTTGCACGGGGCTGCTCATGCATTGTGTATGACGCTTCCTATACCGACAATCTGGGAAATTATAAACTGGTGCGTATCAAGGAATGCTATCCGTATGCGCTGAAAATGACCCGGGATGAGGATGGCACATTGCATCCCTCTGCCGATGATGGCAAGGCTTTTGATGCCGCGAAAAAACGTCTGATTGCCGCTTATCAGAAGAATAACGCACTTTTCTCTCTGGAGGGACTGGCAAATGTCATTGCAAACACGTCCGACATTTATGAGGCAAACGGTACGGTCTATATCGTTTCAGTCTACATGAATGGGCGTACATTCACGGAGCATCAGGGCGATACGCTGCACGACTGCGTATCCCTGCTTATCGGAGCAGCAAAAGCGCTGCGGCACATTCATAACGCCGGGTACCTGTACCTGGATCTGAAGCCGGATAACATCCTAACGCTGGAGGGTTCTCTGGATCTGGTGCAGCTTTTTGATTTCGATTCCATAATCTCCACAGAGGAATTTGAGAAAGCCCTCCAGAATAATAACCCCAGCGAGCTGCGCATCTCCTATACCAAAGGCTATGCCTCACTGGAGCAGCAGACCGGAAAACTTCGGCAGCTTGGAAAACACTCTGATATTTACAGCTTGGGTGCCGTGTTGTTCTATGCCTTGTGGCACAAGACGCCCTCTGCCTTCGATTGCGATTCTGCGGCTGTTTACGATTATGCGCAGATGACTTATGCCACAAAGAAGTTCCAGGATCGTGTGTTTTCCGCACTCACAACGTTCTTCCATAAAACGCTGGCCAGCTATTATGCCGACCGGTATCAGAACGCGGATCAGGCAATCAAGCAGCTGCAGATCATTTTGCAGTTGTCAGACGAAACAAAGCCATGGCTTTTGTCATCTTCTATATCATCCCCTGTGTTTTTTACCGGACGAGAAGAAGCGTTGGCATCTCTGAATCAGCTTTTGCACACGCCAGAACATCACATTTTCAATCTGTATGGCATGGGTGGCATTGGAAAAAGCACGCTCACGAGAGCCTATCTCGCGGAGCATCGTGTAGAATATGGCGCTGTTCTCTGGCTTTATGCGAGCGGAAACACAACGCAGGCGATTTGCGATGATAATCTCGTCCATGTAAATACAATCCAGAAGATGAGCGATGAATCGCTGGAAGACTACCTGCCAAGAAAGCTGCGTGCGCTAACCGAAATAGCCTCAAGTCAGCATGTGCTTGTGATTATAGATAATGTCTGCAAAGAGCATCTGAAAGATCTGCAGATGCTGCAAGGCGTCGGATGGGATGTTCTGCTTATTTCCCGTCCCATATTAGCCGATGGGCTTTTCCCGGCTCTGCGCGTTGAAGAATTGCCGCCAGAGCCGCTGGCGCTGCTTTTCCAGCGATATGCGCATGTGAAAATAACCGAAAAAACTGATGTGAAGGATTTTATCACCATTGCAAATACGGTTTATGGACATACGCTGACCATGGAACTGCTGGCGCGGCAGATTGCCCGAAGTTATCTCACTCTGCATGAAGCCGCTCAGATGGTGGAAGAAGCAGGCTTCCAAAGACTCCCCGGAGAGCGGATTGATTATATTCATGATCAGGATACATTTCTGGCTCCTTTGCACATTATCCTTGATCGTCTGGTTGAGATCGACCAGTTCTCTGATGCCGAAAAGCATCTGCTGAAAATCCTGTCCATTTTCGATCAGCCTGGTATCAAAGCCTCTTTGCTGCGCGAACTTACAGCCTTGCCAAACCTTGAAATGATCACCCGGCTGGAAGATTGCGGCTGGCTGAAAGTCGCCTCTCAGCGGATTGTATTCCACCCCATGATGCGGAAATATATCAGCGCATGGCCATGGGATGACGCGACCCGTCGGGCGCTTGACGAGGCAATGAAACGGCTACATCACAAGATCAATCCACTGGAGAATCAACCGGACTTGGATAAGCAGTTTCCAGCTGATTATGGTCAGCTTTACGAGCTTCTCAGCGTTGCGGAGCAGCTTCTGGCTTTCGCAAAACCAGTCACGCCCGCAAGCCAGCTGCTGACATTTAGAATGCTGATGGATGCTCCGGTAGATGCAGATGATACGGTGGCGGGGAAAATGCTCCGGCTTCTTGAAAACCCTGCCGGCCTTAATCCCCGATGCGTGCTGCGCCTATATGAGACATGCGCTTTCACACTGGGCCGACTGGAATGCTATGACGATGCGCACGCTGTTCTCAAAGAGATGAAAGCGTACCTCAAAAAAAATTCCAGCCATTACTACATGTCATTTTATCACAGAGCGAGCGCGGTTATCCTCAACAATCAGTACGGACGCGATAAGAACAGCAAATGCTTGAAACATGAAGACGCGGCGATCAAACAAGCCCGTGCTTCCAGGCATCCGGACGCTAAAAAGCAGCTTGCAGCTGTTTTGATGAATAAAACGCAGACCTTGCTTGAAACGGGAAGCAAAATGAAACTCTGCTGCCAGATGCTTGAGGAATCTGCTCAGTTGCTTCATCCATACCCATACGGCTATGAGCATTATCATTTCGACTGTGTTGCCGCCATGTTTTTTGCAAAGGTTGGAGACGAGGAGACCGCTTTGGCGCACCTTCGGCGGGCGACTGATAATGCGTCCGCCACAAAGGATTCTATGCTATCTCTGATAGACCATATGCTGGATGAGGCAGCGATAACCTATATTGAACTTGGACGATTCCAAGATGCCATCGACACGGTGTCCCAGGCAATCGCTATGTGCGACGAACTTGAAAATGTCAAAAGATACAGAGAAACCCGATTTGACGCCACCCTGTTCCTTGGTAGAATCTATGCAATGAACGGGGAATACATCAAGGCTGAAGAAACTTTTGGAGAAGCAGAGAAAAGAGTATCCGATTCGCCGTATGAGTGGAAATTGCCGCTCTGCCCGAAGAGCATCCGGGAGAAGGCTGAAGCAGAAAGATACCAGCAGCATTGACTGGTGTTGAGAAGCATGAGCTTATGACGCAGGAGAAAGGGAGCGTGTTACAAGATGCAGGAAGTTTCTCGTATTATTCTTCGACATCATTGATGACCGCCTTCTGTGGGGGGCCACATGAGAAGAGCAATATAGACCAACGCCTGAACAAGCAAAACAACCAACTGGAAGGCTTCCTTAACGGGGCCTTCCTTTTGCTTCTATACACGTCTGCACCAATAAATCCATTTTTTCTGGCATGGATGATATGCTATGTTCGAGCGATGGAAATCATCACTCAGAACACTAAGCAGGAGGGATCAGAAATGAGTGGAGCGCAGATGGCCCATTTTTTGAAGCAGGTGGGCAACGGCAGCGAACTGGAAGGAATCGTCACTGTGTACCGTACAGGATGGCTTGTTGGCGCAGGTCAGCTGCTGACCGTTGTAATCGCGGCCCATGGTGTTTTTCGGCTTGGAAAATGGGGCTACGAAAAGCTGGTAGATTACTTGCAGGAGCGTGGTTACATCGTTGCTGCTGGCGAGGTGGTGTAACCGGCTCATGGAAAATATGACATACAAGGTCATCAGCAGGATGTACAGCAGGGAATTCTTGTGTACACATATCTTTCCCCCTATTGCATGAGGAAGTCCACGGTCAGCTCCAGTGTTTATCTGCCGGATTATGAACGGCGCGACACAGGAGGCTTCTTCAATGCACTGGTATGCAGTGAATGCGGCAAAACCGCCGCCGTCCATTTCTGGCGTACTATGAAAATCAACTAAAACAAGGAGGACATATCCGATGAAAAAAATGATGGCTTTGGTTCTCTCCATTCTGGTTCTATTAGCCGGCTTCACAACCGCCATGGCTGTGGGCACGATTGATTTTTCAGGTTATTCTCTCGAAGAACTGCTTGAGATTAGCTCCGATTTAGCAGACGAAATCGCAAGTCGCCCCGGCGGAGAAAAGATTGTGCTTGGTGCCGGTCAGTATAAGATTGGCGAAAGTCTGCCTGCAGGTGTCTACAGCTTCAAGTTCGTCCAGAATGGAGACAGTGATGTTTCGAGAACCGATTACTACGTCTACGAAAGTGAATCCATGTACAAATACGATATTGATCGGCTATGGCTTGGTGACATGCCCAGAGTGGAGGGGGACTTCATGGGTGATGGTGAAACGCGGATCAGCCTTTATCCCGGTGAATACCTGAGCCTCCGATATAACGGCGCAGAAGTTGCTCGGGTTGGAAATGTGTCTGAACGCGGCAACGGTTATACGGCTCCAGCTGGAACCACTATTCCGAAGGGAAACTATACCATTGGTGAAGAAATACCTGCCGGAACATACAAGATTTATTTCAGCGGAACCACCACCTCGCGTGTGCGCGTCTTCCAAGATTCCCAGGAGGCAAGCAATACGTTCAATAAGGGCAAGGAGACCATTCTTGATTGGGATAATACAGAAGGAATCGTCACACTTAGTGAGGGCAACATCTTGCGAATCGAATACACTCCTATCATCATGACCAAGGGCGGCGGGTTCAGTTTCGACTAAATGGTATTCTTGCATTGCTCACCGTTGTGCTGAAACAGTCACTGGTGCTTTTCCCGATATTCGCTGGGTGTGCTGCCGACGTAGGTTTTGAACACCCTCGAAAAATGACTGGCGGAGGAAAAGCCGAGATAAGAACCGATAGCGGTCAGGGATTTATCCGAATAGCGGAGGAGGCGTTTGGCTTCCTCCGTTTTTTCTTTCAGGATGAAGTCCGTCAGGCTTTCGCCCGTCTCTTCCTTGAATTTTCGGGAGAGATATGGGCGGCTGAGGAACAACTCTTCTGCGATTTTCTCTGCTGTGATCAGTTCTGACATATGGTGCTGGATGTAGTTCGCCACATCCACGGTGAGCTTCGTGGGATGCTTGCCCAGATGCAGCCGCTCCACCCGCGCCGTGTAGTCCAGAATCATCCGATATTGCAGGTTCATGATCTCCTCCGGTGAAGACAGCAGCTCGCACTGCTGAATATAGGAATCACTGTGGGAAAAGGCATCGTCCACATCCATGCCGCCCCGAATGGCGGCGCGGGAAACCAGCGTGGCGGTAACAATGAACGTATTCTGCCGCTGGCGAAAAAATTCGGCAAGCTGAATGTGACGCTGGCGGGCTTCATCCTCTACGCTATCGGCGGCGCAATCTGCTGGGCGTTCCCTACAAATATGACCATCATGCTGATTGCTCAGTTCATCAAAAACATCGGTGGACTGCCCTGCGCCTATGCGTTCATGGCGTTGTTCGCCGACGTGCTGGATCATCTGGAATGGAAAACCGGTTTCCGCCCGGACGGCGTTGCCATGAGCGTGTATAACATCATCGCCGTCGCCATGGTTGGCATCTGCACCGGCGTGTTTAACGGTCTGCTGGGGTCTGCGGGTTATATCGCCCCAGAGATCGTGAACGGCGTCACCATGGCAGCTGCCCAGTCCGACACGGTCAAGGGTGTCATCACCTTCGGTTTTGTGGGGCTGAAGGTATTCACCGGCGTGCTCCTTGCGTTGCTTCTGGTGTTCCTCAATGTGGAAAATGGCATTGAGAAAAAGCAGACGGAAATCAAGGCAAAGGAGGAAAAGTGAGACATCCCGCCATTGTGTTCTTCCAGACAGGGTCGAATGACTATGTCTCCCTGAAGGGAACATCCGCGGAAAAGGTCGCCGCCTGCATGGACTATAAAAAGCAAATGTTTGCCGAGATTCATAAACAACTCCCGGTCGCAAAGCTGGTAGTCATGAGTGGTCTTCTTCTGCCCGGCCGCAGCGAATACCGGGAACTCACCGAGGAAATCAACAGGGTGCTGGCGGCGCTCTGCGAAAAAACGGACTACCTCTGGTTCGTGGACGCATCGGCTATGACGTGGGGCGGACAGGGCTATGCAGATGAGTTATTTATCAAAGGCGGCATTCACCTGAACCACGAAGGGCAGCTTTTGTGGATGCGGAATTATATCCGGCCCGTGATTGAAACGCTGATTTCCGAATTTGATTTGACGCAGGTGCAAAAGGAGGGCTGAGAATGCAGGCGATTCGACTGAAAACGGAGCATTTATTTGACCCCGTTGGCGTAGACTTCGTCGCCCCCCGGCTTTATTGGAATTGCAGCGGCGGCAGGAAACAGGCCGCCTATCAAATCGTTGCCGCCGATGACATCGGCAGCACCCTGTGGGACAGCGGCAAAGTGGAAAGCGCCGCCATGTGCGTAAAATGGAGCGGCGCGCCCGTTCCGCCGAAAACGAAGGTTCTTTGGAAAGTGTGCCTTTGGGATGAGGATGCCGCGGTGGGCGATTGGAGCGAAGCGTCCTTTGAAACGGGCATCGGCGCATGGAGCGCCAAGTGGATCACCGGCAATTATACGGTCAATAAGAAAGAGCGCTATCCTGTGGACTGCTTCCGCAAAGTTTTTCGCGCCGCCAGTATAAAAAAGGCGCGGCTGTACATGACCGCCTGCGGATTATACGAGGCAGCCATCAACGGGCAGCGCGTGGGCGATTTCGTTCGCGCCCCCGGCATTACGGACTACCGCAAGCGGATACAGTACCAGATCTATGACGTGACCACCCTGCTGCAAGACGGCGAAAACGCCCTGACAGTGCAACTTGCCGACGGCTGGTATCGCGGCTCCTGCGGCGCGTGGGGGCTGAAAAATCAGTATGGCACGGAAACCAAGCTGCTGGCGCAGCTGGAGCTAACGCATACAGACGGCAGCGTGCAGACCGTCGCCACCGACGCAGGCTGGGATTGGTCGAACGACGACCCTATCCGCTTTGCCGACAACAAGGACGGCGAGGTGGTTTATGCCAACAATGTCCCTCCTATCAGGGAAAGGCAAAGGTCACAAACCATCCTGTTACGCCGGCTGCATCCAACAACGTCTCGGTCACGGAGCATGAGCGGCCGAAAGCAAAGCGGATTACCACACCCTCCGGCAAGACCGTGCTGGACTTCGGGCAGAACATCGCGGGTTATGCGGAATTTACTGTAACCGCCCATATCGGGCAGAAAATCAAGCTGCGCTTCGGCGAGCTGCTGGACGAAAACGGTGAATTCACCCAGAAGAACATTCAGTGCTCCAGCAAAAAGATAACAACGCCCCTGCAGCAGGTCATCTACACCTGCAAAGAGGGCAAAAATCACTACAAGACCACCTTTGCCATCTTCGGTTTTCAGTATGTGCTGGTAGAAACCGATGTGGCGTTTCAGTCGGAGGATTTCGCCGCCATTGCGGTATACTCCGACATGGAGCGCACGGGCTTTTTGAAAGCTCCAACGCACTTCTCAATAAGTTTGTTGAAAACACCGTCTGGAGTGCCAAGAACAACCACGCCGACCTGCCCACAGATTGCCCGACCCGCGAACGCCACGGCTGGACGGGCGACGCGCAGATTTTCTTCAACACTTCGGCATATCTTTTTGACTATGCGTCTTTTGCACAGAAATATATGCGGGATGTGTACGACTGGCAGAAAAAAGACGGGAAGCTGCCGCAAATCGCCCCCTACAGCGGTGTGGATTTCTATATGTCCTTTATGGACGGAAGCGTCGGCTGGGCGGATGCGGGCGTGCTGATTCCGTATCGTTTTTGGAAGCTCTACGGGGATGACAGCTTAATTCGCCGACATTATGACGGCATGGTACGGTATGCAAGATTCATGATAAAACGCTGTACGCAGTTCACACCGTTGCGGCACCACCTGCCGCTGAAGAGCGAGGCGAAAAAGTACATTGTCAATTACGGGCATTCCTACGGAGAGTGGGCGGAACCGGCGGATGTATTCCCGGACAATTGGAAAAATATCGTCCTGCCTCATCCGGAGGAATCCACGGCCTATACGGTTTTTATCATGGAGCATATGATGGAAATCGCTGGGTATTTTGGAAAGCAGCAGGATAAGGCGCTGTTTGAAAAATACCGGGACGGCTGCACGAAGGCATACCGTGAGCTTGTCACGCTGCCCGCCTACACCCTGGATACCAGCCGGCAGGCAAAGCTCGTCCGTCCGCTGTATATGCGCCTACTGGACGAGAAGCAGGAAGCATTTGCAAAGCATCGGCTCGTTCAGGCTATGAAGAATTACCGCTGGCGGCTCGGGACGGGCTTCCTTTCCACCCCGTTTATACTGGATGTACTGGCGGATATGGATGAAAATCATGTTTCGGGCGGTGGAATCCACCGCTGCCAAGGGGTACGGCGGCAAAAAGGACTATGATAATCCGAATTTCCGGATGCAGATGGCTTCCTCTGCCGGAGCGCCGATTCGCAGCATGATCATTTCCGGCGGCATGAAGGGGGGGCGTGCTGCCCGGTATGCTGGAAATGGCGAACGGGCACTTCTTCCGTGGCATCTGGAAAATGCTTGCGGGGGGAGAAAATGCCAAGTCTATACGCCTGCATGATGAACCTTGTGTTCCGCTGTATGGCGCAGGACAAGCCGGGGCAGCCCCACGACTATGCAGCGGAGCGAAAACGCAATGACTGAAAACCTCCAAGACCGCCTAAGGGCGTGACCGTCCGGCTTGGCGAATTGGGTGGGCTGTCGGCGGAGTTCATTCAACAAAGTGGCAATCAAAAGGGAACGATTTTCTACATTCACGGCGGCGGATTTATTGTTGCTTCCGTGCGGGAGCGGCGGGCAGTCTGCCAGTATATCACAGCCAACTACGGCTATAACTGCGTGACTTTCAACTACCGCCTTGCACCGGAAAATCTGTGGTCTGCCCCTTTGGAGGGTTGCCTGACCGCCTATGCCGCGCGCTTGAAAACCGGCGCTTCCCCGAAGGATGTCGTATTCACGGGTGAAAGCGCAGGCGGTACGCTGGTGTTGTCATTAGCGTTGCTGCTGAAGGAAAAGGGATTTCCCCAGCCGAAGCGTTGGTGCCTCTCTCCCCCTGTGTGACGCAGGCTGATTGTTTCCCGTCCCACACTCGGAATTGCGGCAATCGTCTGCGTCGGCCACTATGTAGGATTTCCCGATCCTGCCGTTTTCAAAAAGGCAGGCTACCGAACAAAGACTCTCTGTCTGGAATATAACGGCATCAGCCTGTACGGAAAGGCGTTGCTCCCGGATGGAGACGGGCCTTTTCCCACCGTCCTCTACGCCCACGGTGCGGAGAGCGATTACAAAGCAGATATGACCACGCTAAAAAGCCTTGCCATGAGCGGCGTTGCCTGCTACACCTTTGATTTCTACGGCTGGACAAGCCGCAGCACCGTGCTGCAGGGCGTGCATTGGTTCCATGACGTTCCCCGAGGCGTTGATAACTCCTATGAATGAACGGGCAGCAGCAAGGGAATGACACAAGCAAATAGCACAATCGAATCTGGAAATAGTATCGCACTGAAAAAGCTGCCGAGGATTTGCTCTCCTCAGCAGCTTTTTGCAGTCTATGGAAGGCTGGAGCACAAAGCTCACTTTCCCTTTATACTATTTCCAGATGAAAATGTGCCAAGATGCGCCGCGAATTTTTCATTCCGGCTAACGTGAATGAAACGCAGCGTAGCAGCGCTACGCTAAGTGGAATGAACGGACGCCAGAAGGGAAAAGGCGCAAGCAGATGGCGCAGGTAAATCTGGAAATAGTATTAGGGCAATCCCGCACAAATGAGTTGGTGCGATGACGAATACATTTTTTGTAAGATGCGATTGCAGAAATCGAAGGTTTACTGGAGGTAAATCGAGATTTCTGCAAGAAGCAGATGGCAGAAAAGGCATCGCCAGCGCTGCCAACGAATTGTGCGGTAGTGCCTTAGTTGATTTCCGTAATGGTCGGCACTGTCCACGTCTTGAGTGCCTCCATATCTGGCGTATAGATGCGCATAAACAGATGGAAGCCGCCTTCCCCCACCGGAAGCCAATTGGTCGTGTCTGCCGGCGCGTCCTTCGACAAAATCACATCCACAGAGCCGTCGTCATTTCTCTTCAAACCCGAACGGTCGTTGATGCAGTAGCGGTCGAGCAGATTATCGATGAGGAAATCATCGTCACCATATGCAGTGATCGACCAGAAACCGCCGTCAAGCACCTGCGGATCGCTTTCAAGGTGGAGAATGTAGGACTTTTCACCCGTCAGAGGATTCCCGTCGGCATCCTTTTCCGTCTTGGGGTACAGTGCGATTTCCACCGTATTCGCCCCAAGTCCGGCAATGGCAACCAGCGCACGGTAGGCATATTCCGTACCAAAGTCTCCGATTGGCGCGCCGAAATAGCTCCACTGCCCCAGCTGTTTTGAAAACTTCATTCCCTCTGCCGCGAGCTTCGGCCGAAGCCCTTGCAGCATTTCCCGCCAATTTGCCTGAATATCTCCGGTCAAAACAGATGCGTCAAACTCCATGACGGGGCCAACGTGAACTGCCGCGAGTTTTTCAAGTATTTCCGCATCAGCGGCGGACGGCGGATTGTTCTCCATCAGCGTGTTTGCTTTGTTGAAGAATGTGACAGGATCCAGCGACAGTACCTTGTTGATGGGGACATAGCTGTTTTCCTCCCGATAGATCCCCTTCGGAGGCTGATACGCTTCTCCGCTCAGGTAGACAGAAAGCGGTAAAAGCTGCATCTGCGCCTGAATGGCATACACATTCGGAAGATCCGCCTCTCCGGAAAGCACCGTTCTGGTAATGGCCCACGCCATAGCGGTAGGAACATCAATGCGGGTCACATTGTCCGGCAGGTCGCCCTTCCAAGTTGAGCGCGTGATTGCATAGACTCCAGCCCGGTCAAGGACAGCAACGGTATTTGTCCATGCGTCAAGCACCTGCGCCTTGCAGAAGCGGTCTGTTTCCGGATGCAGATAGATCATCGGCTCTTCGCTCAGGTCATACCACACCTGTGTATAGATGGTGTCCACGTTCGGCGTCACCACGTTTTTGAACTGCGCGTTGGCCAGTGCCACACCGTGCATGAACTGATTAACAGGCGCCTTGCCGGGTGCGGCTTTCTCCGTATTCGTTGCGGAAGTTCTCGTCGCGTCCATCAGCACCAGCGGGAATGCGTAAATGTAAGCCTCCTCAATGGTTTTCCACACATCTTCGGACGACGAGACAGCCTCCGCCTTGACACTCCATGCGCAGCCGGACAGCAGCATCGCCATGCAGAGCAGAATCACTGTGATTTTCTTCATCTTTTTTCCCTCCTATAGCGATTTTTCTTACGGCTCGATGATATTGAAATACAGGTCAAAAGCGGCCATACTGTCACAAAACACTTGGAACAGCGCTTTATCGCCCTTTTCAACGGTGATGAGCTTGTCGATATTTTCCTGATTTCCGCTTGTGATGGCAAGAATCCCGATTCGGGGGGTAGAAATCGTCAGGTCTGCCTCATCTGAGAGCGCATCCTTATAGTACAGGAGCACGCCATGGTGGATCTTCAGCAGATAATCGTCGCCATCCGTCAGCTTGAGGTTGATGGTGAAGGAACGATTCTGGAGCTTTTCCGTATCCATGATAATGCCCATGTAATCCAGCATTGTCTGCGCATCCATCCCCTGTGCGGTGGTGCCAACGCCAAGTTGGGCTGCCTTCGGGTACAGGCCGGTGCCATTCCGCAGCTCAAAGGCTGCCACAAGATAAGCGTTTCTCCATGCGCCCGACTCTGCCTGATAGCCAAGCTGCTCCAGCGCATCGGCGCACAGATAGCGCGCTTCCTTATTTTCCGGGTCAGCATATACCAGCGTATTCGTTATCTGTGCGACCCACTGATATTCGCCCTTTTCATAATCGGCACGTGCCATTTCAAGCACCTTGTCCGTGTCGCCAAGATACTCCACAAGTTTTTGGGCATATTCGCTCGGCGTCAGCTCGTCCAGATGAATCGGGTTTGCATCGTACCAGCCCATGTATTTCTGATAGACTGCCTTGACATTGTGCTTCAGCGTACCGTAATACTGCCGGGTATACCAAACCTTTTCCAGTTCCTCCGGCAGCCGGATCATGGAGGCAATCTCCGTGGAGGTATAACCTTCGTTGATATACATGAGGGTCTGATCGTGGATGAACTTATAGATGGCAGCTGTGTTGGTCATGTATTCGTTGACGGTTTCCTTGCCCCAATGCGGCCAATTGTGCGCCTGAAAAACAACCTCGGCGTCGGGGAACAGCGACTGTGCCTCGGTGATGTAGCGAGCCCAGCCATTCGCATCCCGCACCTCCGCGCCGCGCAGCGTGTAGAGATTGTGCATGGTTCCGCTGCAGTTTTCCGCCATCCAGAGGGCTTTGCTGTCGGGGAAATAGGTATTCATTTCGGCGGGAGATTCCGTTCCCGGCGTCTGCTGGAAGATAGCGGTTACGCCATCAATGGTTGTTTCATAAATCGAATCCGTAACCTCGAAGGTCGGCGCGATATAGCCGACACCGGTCTGCACTGCGGTCAGGCCAATGCCCACCGAAAGGCGTCCCTGTTCGCCATAGGGAAGCATGGAGCCATACTGGAAAAACGCCCGCCGCTTCATTGCCGTGCCCACAAAGACATTTTCCTTCATTACCGCGTCCGTAAAGCCTTTCGGCACAATAATTGCGGTCTTGCCGGATGCAATCTGCTCGTCAAGCGGCAGGCTGCTATCCGCAGCATCTTCGGGGGCAATCAGGCCTTCGATGCCGCCGTAGTGATCCACATGCGCATGGCTGATGACAATGGCGACAATCCGCGCATCGCCCATCTTGGAGCGGAAGAGTTTCAGCGCTTCCGCCGCGGTATATTTGCTGCTGCCGCAGTCCATGATGATCCATCCGTGTTCGCTGCGGACGAAGGTAATATTGGAAATATCATAGCCGCGCACCTGGTAGATGCCGTCAGTAACCTCAAAGAGACCGTAAATGTGGTTTAGCTGCGTATTCCGCCACAGGCTGGGGTTGGCGGTATCCGGCGCGTCTTTGTCAAGAAACGCATAGGCATCCTGCGTCCACACGATTCTCCCGTTCTCGCCACGGAGATTCAGTGTGTCCGGTGCGGCGATGAAACCTCGTTCCGCATTCTCAAGTTCCGACGTATCCTCAAAGTTCAGGAAGTCGTATACCTGCCGATTGACCTCAATGGTGCTTTGGGTTGCCGGCTTCGTCTCTGCATTGAACACGGCGGCAGTGTCGCTGCTTTTCTCGGCACTGGCGCAGACCGTCAGCGTGGCAGCCAACATGGTCGGCACAAGGAGTAAGCTTAGCAGTTTCTTTTTCACAGGTGTTCCTCCTTTACTCAGACAGATTTCCCTATAGGGAACTGCTACGAAAGATGACATTGCTCACCTTCCGTCCTTTTCTGTTCTTATGTTTTCAGTGTAGCATAACTTTGTTTGAATTGCAACATACCTTGCGTGAACATCGTACAATCCTGCGCGAATGGCGTTTTTTCTTTGCGTTGAATCTTGCATTGCATCTGAAAACATGGTATTCTGTAATGGTATTTCATAATGTTGGAGGGAAGAGCTATGAGCTTCAACGATATTTCCGTTATTTCCAACCGCAGGCATATCAGCTTGCTGACAGAGGACATTCTTTATATTCAATTGTCAGGCCGCCAGTCGATCATCCATTTTTCCGATGGCAGAACCTACGAAACCTATGCCACCATCCATGAATTGAAAAGTATGCTTGGCAGCGGCTTTATCCGCGCCGACCGCGCCACGCTGGTATCTATCAAGGGAATCCACGACATTGGAAAGGAGATTGAACTCGTCAACGGAGAAACGCTGTATTATAGCTGTCGAAAGAAACGAGAGCTCAAAGAACAGCTGCGCGCCGGACGGCGGCAGATTGCGCAGAGCCTGTCTGACAGCGACGCGCCCACCACACAGGAAGAATATCAGCGGCACTATGCCAGCTATGACAGCGCGCCCTTTGCGTTTACCGACATCGAGATGGTGTTCAACGAGGAGCGCGCCGCTGTGGACTGGATCTTCCGCTACGGTAACGAGGCACTGGCTGAAATCGAAAAAACGCCGCTGCAGCAGCTCATCAACCACTCGTTCGGCAGCATTTTCCCCAATATGGACGAAAAGTGGCTGCGCGTCTACGAGCGCACAGCGCTGTTCGGTGAAACGCTGGAAATTGTATATTACAGCCCGGAGATTGACACAAAATTGAAAATCATCAGCTTCCCCACTTTCAAAGGGCACTGCGGCTGTATGCTGTTCAAACAAACGGATATTCAGACGGTGGGTGAGCGCGCAGAGTCATAATGGACTGCGCAGATGAGTGTCCCTGCTCTCAAACATACTGTTGACTTTTCAATTCTTTTCTGCACGCAAACAGGCGCTGGCAAGAATCTCACCCTGCCAGCGCCGTTTTGTATTCAGCTTTACTGCCGCTGCACCGAAATTGGCTCATCCGTCAATTCCACCGTCTCGCCATACACCTGCACCGCCAGTTTGTCCCCCTGCGTCAGCTGGAACACGGTCTTGTCCGCATCCATGCTGATTGCAATCACACGCCCACGGTACATGACCGAGAAGGTCAGCCGCTTCCAGCGCTCCGGCAGACGCGGGGCGAAACGCAGCATCGTGTCATCGCTGCGCAGACCTGCGAAGCCGTAGACGATGTTCGCCCATGCCATCGCGATGCTCGTGATGTGCAAGCCCTCGCGCGTATTGCGGTTATAGTTGTCCAGATCAAGGCGCGTCGCGTAGCCGAAGAAGCTGACCGCTTCATCCATCTTGTCCAGCTCCGCCGCCAGAATGGAGTGAATCGCAGGCGAAAGGGAGGATTCGTGAATCGTGCGCGGCTGATAGAAATCGTAGTTGATACGCTTCGTCTCGGTGTCAAACGACGAATTGTAGAGGTAGAGGAACATCAGCACATCCGGCTGCTTAATCATGTCCGTGCGGTAGATGCGGTCGTACGCCCAGTGGTCGTAGAGCGGGAACTCGCTGACCGGAATGCTGTTGATGTCCGTATGCGGCAGCTCAAAAAAGCCGTCGTGCTGCTCAAACAGGTGGTCGGGCATTTCCGGAATGTACATGTTGTCGGCAATGTGCCGCCATTGCGCGGGTTCATCCGGTGCAAGCTCGACTTTTTCACACAGTGCCGCGTAAGTTTCCGGCGCATCCGCCCGCATTGCATCCAGCACATCCGCCGCGTAGCGCAGGGCGCGCATCCCCATATAATTGGTATACGCATTGTTGTTGACCATCATGTGGAACTCGTCCGGGCCCATCACGCCAAAGAAGCCGTATTTGCCGATTTTCTCGCTGAAGCCGACGCGCGTCGCTTGGAATCGGGCGATTTGCAGCAGCATTTCCGCGCCGTAGCGGTACAAAAACGCCTTGTCGTCCGTCAGGTGGACATAATGCCAGATGCCGTAGGACACCGCCGTGCTCGGCTGCAATTGCAGGCTGGCGTGCTGCCAGAGCGGACATGCCTCGTCGCCGTTAAGCGTCGCAATCGGGTAACATGCGCCCTTGCAGTCCAGCATTTTTGCGCGTTCCAGCGCCATCGGCAGCGTGTTGTAGCGGAAAAGGAGGAGCGATTTCGCGGCTTCCGGGTTCGTGAAGAGGTAGAACGGCAGGCAGCAGGATTCCGTGTCCCAGAATGCATGACCGTTGTACGCCTCGCCCGTCAAGCCCTTCGCGCCAATGTTGTGGCGCATACTGCCGCCGTTGTAGGTCTGCGCGAGCTGGAAGGAGCAGAAGCGAATCCCCTGCTGTTCCGCTGCGACGGCTTCCGCCATGCTTTCATCTTTCGGTTCAATGCAGATGTCGGACGTGTGCCAGTAAGCATCCCAGTACGCGCGCTGTGCCGCCTGTGCGTCATCGAGCGAGACGGCTTTGCTCTGCGCCATCGCGTCCTGACCGCTCTGCCAGAGGTCGTCCCCCTGCTGACCGTTGAACAGCACGACGACACGCTTGTCGATTTGCACGGCTTGCCCCGGTGCAAGCAGAACATCCGCCGTCGCGGTGACGGTTTTGCCCTCAGCGAATGTGGTGGATTCGCCGGGCAGCGTCAGCCATGCGCCGCAAAACTCCTCCTGATTCGATAGCGTCGTGCAGGACTGCGCCATCAAGCAATCCGGCGTAGCGTCGATGCGCGTCTCCTGCCAGAAACACTTCTGCCGCCCTTCATGCACGACGTTGAAGGACACGCCGGACGTGACCGTCACGCTGCCCGTGAAATTGAGCGCTTCGAGCGTGATGCGCTGGTACGCGCGTTCGCGTTGCACCATATCGAGGAATCGAAGGAAGGTCAGGCGGATTTGCTTGCCGCTCTTCGTCGTCCAGAGGAAGCGGCGGGTGAGCGTGCCGGCGCGGAGGTTGAGTTCGCGGGTGAAGTCAGAAAACTGCGACTGCCCCAAATCGAGCGTTTCGCCATCGACGGAAATCGTCGTCATCAGCCATTCCGCCGAGGGAATCATGAAGTGTGTTTTGTCGATGATGCCCTTATAGGAGCGGCTCAGCTTCTCCATATCATAGATGCCATTGGTATACGCTCCGCGAAGGCTATCGACATGACCGCCCTCATCGAAGCAGCCGCGCACGCCGATGCTCTCATTGCCCAGCGAAAAGATGGATTCACTCACGCGCGCATAGGCGGGGTCGAAGCCCTGCTCAATGACCTTCCACGGGTCTACTTGGAAATATACGTCAGCGGCTTTTGCCATTGTGCGTCCTCCTGTCGGTTCTTTCTTCTAATAAGAAAGAAGTAGAAGCTCTATTTTTCGGTATTGCAGGTTGTCTTCTTTTCCGTGAATGGGCTGTTAAGCAGCTTCCAGAGGGCTTTCCGCTCGCCCTCTGGACTCCTTCGGCGCGCCCTCCCATGTTACTGGGTGATAGGCGGAGTTTTTATAATGTCAACCCTTGATGCCCACAGACACAGCGTTTTCGGTCAGCTGCTTCTGGAAGATGAAGAAAAGGATGATGGGCGGAATCATCGAGAAAACGACGGAGCGCATCATCGTGTCGGCGTTGACGGTCTGTTCCGTACTGAAAACAAACAGGCGCACCATCACCGTTTGCAGCGCGCTGCCGCGAAGCACCAGATACGGCAGGAGGAAGTCCGACCATGCGGCGTTGATGGCGAAAATCGCAATCACGGAGCAAATCGGCTTGGACAGCGGCAGGACGATGTAGAAGAACGTTTGCAGCTGCGTGCAGCCATCAATCCGCCCGGCTTCGATGATGGAAGTCGGCAGCGATTCAAAGAACTGCACGAACAGGATAACGTACATCGCGTTCGCGCCATAGCTCAGCCAGAGCGGGACGAACGAGCCGCCGAGATTCAGCTTCTGGATGTTCATAAACAGTGGCACGATGCTGATGGTCGTCGGCAGGAGCAGGGAAAGCATGACCAGCTTCTTGACGATGCCGTAGCCCTTGGGTTTCAAAATCGCCAGCCCGTAGCCCAGCAGACCGTTGAACACAATCGCGCAGACGACGCTGCCCGCGACGGAAATCAGCGAGTTAAGGTAGTTCTGCGCAATGCCCAGCTGCGACCACGTTTTCGCGAAGAGAGAAAAATCGAACACTTCCGGGAGCAGTTTGGCGGACGACATGAACTCCTTCAAGTCCTTGAAGCCCGCCAGCACAACCCAGATAATCGGGAAAACCGCGATGACCGTCATAATCAGGCAGAAGAAGATGATGAACCCATACCCAACCCGGACGGACGCGGAGTGCATATCGTAGTCCCGGATGACGCCGGTGCGCTGTGCTTTTGCCATATGCGTTCTCCCTCCTTAATCCCAGTCGGATTCTTTGCGGTCGAAGTAGGAGTAAATCGCCGTCATGACGAGCAAAATCAGCGTGACAATCACCGCGACGGCAGATGCCTTGCCATAGTTCATCGAGCCGCCGAACGCGTACTGCCACATCAGCTGCATCAGCGACAGGGACGCATTATCCGGGCCGCCCTTCGTCAGCACCATCGGTTCATACATAATCTGGAACACGGAGATGATTTGCAGAATCAGCAGCGTACCCGCGAGCTTCTTGATGGCAGGAATCATGATGTGGATGATGCGCTGCCAGATGCCCGCGCCGTCAATCGCCGCCGCTTCGTACAGCTCCGGGCTGACGCTGGACATGCCCGCCATGTAAATCAGCGCCGTCGCGCCCGCGCCCTTCCACGTTGCAATCAGAATGATGATGGGGATGACCCACTCCGAGCGCGTCAGATACGTCTGCGGCGCAATGCCCAAGTGGCTGAGCAGGATGTTCAGCACGCCGGACTTCTCGCCGGAGAAGAACGCCGACCAGAGGATGACGACCGCGAGGCCCGGCAGCATATTCGGCAGATACGCCACCGTGCGGAAGAAGCTCTTGCTGCGCACGGTCTCCCCAATCAGCAGCGCCAGCACCATCGGCAGGAAGAAGCCCAGCAGCAGCGACCAGAACGTATACGAGAACGTGTTCGTCAGTGCCTGCAAAAAGTCATCTTTGCCCATGACGCTGATGTAATTCTTGAAGCCGATGAAGTTCATCAGTTCGATGTTGCGCGTCTTGTACAGGCTCATCACCACGCTCTCGAACAGCGGTTCCCAGACAAAGAACAGCATCAGCACGAGGCTCGGCAGCATAATCAGCCAAGCATTGAGGTGGTCAACCGTCCGTGCGCGCAAGCCGACTTGCGCCTTTTTTCTGCTCATAGGCGTTCCTCCATGCTCCCGTTGGGCTTTTCTTTGATTTTTCTTTGATTTTGGGTCAAAAGAAACCGGCATTGGCTGACCGCTGCCGGAATCTTTTGTCCAATCAGAAATTAGTAATCGTTGATTTCATCATCCAGATACTCCTGGAACGAATCCTGCGCCTTTTGCAGTGCCTTGCGCACATCCGCGCCCTCGCGGGTGATAACGCGCTGAATTACAGCGGTCAGCTCGCGATACAGCTGCTGCGCAAAGACGGGTTCTTCCGAGCGCAGCGTAATCGTGCCCTGCGTGATGGAATCGAAGAAGTCGTTGTACAGGCGCATATCCACGTTGCAGTATTCGTCAATAATCGCCTGCTTCGCCGCGTTGTAGTCCGCGTCGTTCCACGCGCTGATGGCGGGCAGAACCGGGGCGCCGCGGTCGCGCTTGGCAGCATAGTCCGCGCGCATCCCCTCGATAATCTGGTCATTCAGGTAGGGCATCTTGCCCAGCACGGTCAGGTATGCCATCAGCGCCGTCGCCTGATCATCGGTAATGTTCGGCGCGAACATGTAGCAGGTGCCGCCCGCCAGCGCATAGCGTCCCGCGTCGCCCGCCGGGAACGGAATCAGCGCGAAGTCCTCCACCGGCAGACCCTTGTTGGAGGTCGGCTGGTCAACCGAGTCATCCGCCGCGAAGTTCATCGCCGCTTCGCCCGTGCCCAGCAGAGAATGCGCGCCCGCCCAGTCGGTCGTGGTCGCGTCGGCATTGAGGATGTTGTACTTCCAGCGCAGGTCGCGGATGTACTCCATCGCTGCCACGCACTCGTCGGATGTGAAGTTGCACACCCAGCGGCCGTCTTCATCCTGATATTCCAGCGCGTTTTCGCCCACGCAGCCGAAATTCCACGCGATATTGGTGAACAGCCAGCCGCCATACGTCTCGCTCGCCGGGAATACCAGCCCCGCCTTGCCCGTCTTTTCGCGGATAATCTGACCGTATTCCGCCACTTCCTGCAAGGTCTTGGGGTAAATCGGCAGACCTTCCTCGTCCATCAGCCCCGCCTCGCGGAACAGGGCGACATTGATGTGCATACCCAGCACATAGCCGTCGCGCGGCAGACCGTAGATGCGGCCGTTCTCGTCGGACAGCATTTCGAGGTACGACGGGCTGAACTCATTCAGCACGCCCGCGCGCTCCAGCGCATCGGTCACGTCGCCGACAAGATGCTGGCTGATCAGCAGCTGCGGGTCGGTAAACGGCGGCTGGAAGATGCTCGGCGCCGTGCCGCCCTTCGCCATCGGAACGTAGCTGCTCAGGGTGTAGGAGTAGTAATCCGGCACCAGCGTCACGTTCGGGTACTGCTTCTTCATCGTTTCGCGGTAGCTCTCAAAGAGCGCCTTTTCCGCCTCCGCCGCCGTATCCGCGGGCCAGTTGCCCAGCGTAATCGTGCAGGTCAAGTCCGCATCAACGACCTCTTCCGCCATCGCCAGCGGCAGCGCGCCCAGCGTCAGGCACAGCACCAGCAGCATGGAAACCAATTTTTTCGACCCTCTCATGGGAAAACCTCCTTCACGAGTTCGTGGCGTATTTTTCGTTAGGTTTAACGCTCAACCTTGTCTCTATTATAGTGTATCAATCCCATTTTGTCAATCCTGTTTCGAGATTTTTTTGAAAAGAAAAGGGGCTGCTTCGGAGAAGTTGTGTCACCGAAGCAGCCAAAGGGATGTGTTATACTATTTCCAGATAAGAATGCGCCAAGATGCGCCGCGAATTTTTCATTCTGGCTAACGTGAATGGAACGCAGCGTAGCAGCGCTACGCTAAGTGGAATGAGCGGACGCCAGAATGGAAAAGGCGCAAGCAGATGGCGCAGGTGAATCTGGAAATAGTATTATTTGCTTTCCTTGAAAACGACCATCAATCCCTGTGCATTTGCCCAGTCAATCACCTGCTGATTTTCCGCGTCGCAGAGAATCACCGGATGGCAGCCGCTGAAGGCATCATCCGCCAGCGTTTGCACACTGTTCGGGATAATGACCAGCCGCAGCAGCGTACAGTCTGCAAAGGCGCGCTTTCCAATCGCAGTAACGCCCTCCGGAATATTCACCTGCTGCACCTGCCACATGCCGACAAAGGCTTCTTCCTCGATTGCCTTCAAACTCGCAGGCAGCTGCAGAATGTGATCCGACGCAATCGCATACCCATTGTCCAGCCATGTGCCGCAAATCTTGCAGACCGTGTCGCTTATCCGCCCGTCTTCCGTCGATGTTGCAGGCCGTACCGTCTCAATGTACGGCGTATGCGGTATGTCGATGCGGCTCGTAACGGAACTGTATTCCGATTCCACATAGTTGTCCGCTGTCTGCGCAATGTAGAGCGTGTATCCCAGGTCGCAGCGAAGCGCCGAGAGGTCAAGCGTAATTTCGCGCTTGCCGTCCGGGTAAAGTTCTGCACGATCCTCCACATAGAAGTGCGTTATAGGAGCACTCGATGTGCCGCCTTCCGGCCAGAAAATCAAATCCAGCTGCGCATTTTCCGGGAAAATATGTGAATCCGAAAGCGTCAGCGTCAGCTTGTTGTCCACCAGCTGTGCAGCATCACGAATGGGCGGCAGCTGGCATTCCAGCACCAAGTCAAATTCCGTCGGTGCCAGTGTGTTAATGTACTGGCTCAGGGTCGGGGTGAAGGTCGCATGATAGACCTTTTTGCCAGTAATGGTCTGTTTCTTTTCTATATCTTCTCCCCTTTCTATGGTGAACAGCGCCACGCTTGCTTCTTCGGTATCTTCCGACAGCGTCAGCGTGCCATCCACATTCCAGTCGCACAGCACTGCCGTGTATTCCGGATCATCCAGCCGCACTTCCGCGCCATACGGATAGAGCGTCTGCGTATTCACCGTCACTTGCGCATACTCGCCCGTCAGGTCGTCACTGAGCCAGTAGCCGTTGTTTGTGCCAATGATAGTCGGCTCAAATTTGCCCTGCGCGTTCTGCCAGTCCAGCGTATCCATATGCCGCCCTGCGAAATCCAGCACATACGCATAACTCGCATCCATCAGTTCCTCAATCGGCTGAACTTCCGCATACACCAGCTTCTTGCCCTCTGTAAAGGACGCAGATGCCTTCGCCACAACCTCCGCCTCAACATTCTTGGAGTACGCCTGATAGAGGAAGGTCTGGTCGTAGTTGTCGCAGTCTTTCACTTTCGGATCATCCCCGAACGACAAGCGATACGTTTCTCGATTGAGCATGAAGTATCTCGCCTTTCCGAAATGCTCCACAAAGGCAGGATGCGTGAAATACCATTGCCCATCAATCTGAATCATATTCACGGCGTCGCCGTCAAAATACGAAACAAATACCGAGGTTTGATTCCCAATTCCCGCGCCCTCAACGATGCCCTTCGCGTTGAAGTAGATACCATTGGTAACATTTGCCGCGTTCAGCAGTGCTTTGTATGCAAATGCCCAGCCCCAGCGCGTACCTTTACGCTGGACAAGCACCATTTTGCCGCTATATGTGTGCGGCAGCATGTCTGACAGCATTGTTTCGCTGAGCATCCAATCTACCAGCGCTTCTGCTTTCTGATAGTCGGTCATGTCATCCGTAATCACCTGCGCGACAATCCCTGCCGCCATCTGTTCAGCCGTGCCGAGGTATTCTGCCGGAATCGACTCATCCAAATGCACGGGAATCTGATGCGCCAGCGCGTACTGATGCGCCGCACTGCCCGACGGCGTGTAGAATTCCACAACCGCTTCGCTGAACGCATCATCCGCAATTTCCGTAACCGATGCCGGAATTTCCAGCAGCAGCATCGCGTTTCCAAATGCATTTGCTCCGATGCGCTCCAAGCCATCCGGCAGTTTCAGCGCTGCCAAAGCAACATTGCCGTGGAATGCCTGTGTGCCAATGCTGTGCACACCCTGCGGGATGGTAAGCGTCTGTATCCGCGCGGCCTGCGCAAACATCCCCTGCGGGATTTCCGTCAGTGATTTCGGCAAATGCACGGACAGAATGGCATAATTCATCCACATCGGATTGATGCCGATTTGCTTCACGGTATCCGGGAAATACATGGACGTAACGGACGTGGAAGCAAACGCATAATCCCCGACCGTTTCCATCGAATCGCCCAGAGAGAAGGACGGAATTGCTTTGCAGACGTTGAATGCCCACTTGCCGATGTACTTCACATGCGGCAGCAAAACGCCCTTCTGCGCTGCCGACGGCGAAACGCGCTTCAGTTTCTTGCAACCATCAAATGCATAGTCTGAAATTTCCGTCAAATTCGGCGAAATATTGATTTCCTCAATGTTTTCGCAGCTCGTGAAGGCATGTTCGCCAATGGACTGAATGAGCGCACCGCCGTTAATGGTTTGAAGCGCCTTGCAGCCGCAGAACGCACTGCTCTCGATGGTCGTAACAGTGCTGGCGAGCGTTGCTTCCGTCAGCTTCGAGCATTCCAAGAACGCGTCAGCACCAATCGTTTCAACGCCGGGGGCAATGGAGACCTTCTCCAAATTCTTGCAGTAAATGAATGCGCCGCCAAGGCGCTTCACATTACCTGGAATGGTAATCGAGGTCAGCCCGCTCTCACGGAACGCGGCATCCCCTATTTCCTCCAAACTTTCCGGCAGTTCCACCGATTGGAGCTTGGACGCTCCACAGAAAGCATTCGCGCCAATTTTCTTCAAGCCATCGGGGAGCGTCAGCGAACGGAGTTCTCCATTATAATAGAATGTCCAGTCCGCGATTTCGGTCACATTTGCCGGGATGACAACTTCAGCAATCGGAACTCCTCGGAATGCTTCTTCTCCGATTGTGGTCAGCGAATCCGGAAGATTGATTTCCTTCAGCGCATAGCACTGCGCAAACGCAAGTCCACCAATGTTCGTTACCCCATCCGGCAGATGAATACTCTCCAGCGACTTGCAGTTTGCAAATGCTTCATAGCCGATGCTCGTCACACTGTCCGGAATTTCAATAGTTCTCAGGGACGTACAGTCCTTAAAGCCATGCACGAACGTGATGTTCTTCGGCAAAACGACCGTAGTCAGGGACGTGCATTCCGTGAAGCATCCGCCTTCCATGCGGAAAACCTGCGGCGGCAGAATTACTGTCTCCAAATTTTCGCATCTTGCAAATGCCCACTCCATCAAGTCAAAGTCCGTCGATGTGATTTCCACAGACTTCAGCTGATGGCAATCAGTAAATGCAAAACTCTCAACGTGAAGACCCGGCTGCGAAAGTTTCAGCGATGTAATGCCGGAATTGTAGAATGCATTTCGTCCAATCAACTCTAATTTTTCCGGGAAGTTGATATCCGTTAGTGCTGTGCAGTTTTCAAAAGCATAAGAATCAATGACAGTGCAACTTTCCGGAAGCGTAATACCTGTCAATCCTGTTCTACCACTGAACGCCCCCTCACCAATCTTTGTGATGCCGTCGCGAACAGTTACATGCCCTGTAATCGACGCATTCACAAATACGATGCTGTTTTCCTGTGTATCATATAAGATGCCATCTTCGGACACATAACGCACAGAGCCAAACGCAGTCGTTATCGTCTTCAAACTGCTCGGCCAACTGCCATGGATACTCTCCAGCTTAGCAGGCAAGTGTAGAGTTTCCAGTGAACGACATCCTTCCACAACGCCGTTCATCATGTGGGTTAAACCACTCGGCAAATTCACGGTGCGTAAAGAGTAGCAGGTTGCAAATGTTCCCGACATAAATGTGATGCCTTCAGGCACGGTTATTTCTGTTAAGCTATCGCAGGAGCGGAATGCGCTGTCGCCCAAGTACTTCAAGCCTTCCGGCAGTACCACATTTTCCAGTTGTGTACAATAGGCAAACGCCAAACCATCTATCGTTATCAGCCCTTCCGGGAAGGTAATTTCCTTCAGTTCCTTGCAGAACTGGAATGCGCAATTCCCAATTTTCTGCAAAGAATACGGCAGTTGAACAGATGTTATCGCATGTTCCTTAAACACATCATCGCCAATGCGCACCGTGCCGTCACGAATCACTACATCCCCCGACACATCCGGCAGGGCATAGCGCAGCGTCTTTGCAGGAATGTCGTAAAGCAATCCGTCCACCATCTCATAGGTTGGATTTCCTTCGGCTACATACAGCGATGTCAGCGCTGAACAGTCTGTGATGAAAGAGTCTCCAAGGCTGGTTACATTGACCGGTATCGTCAGCGACGTCAAGCCAGAAGATTCAAACGCTCTCCAGCCAATCGTTGTCAGCGTATCCGGCAGTGTAATTTGCTTCAGCATGGTGCAGCTGCCAAAGGCCGATTGCCCAATTTCCACCACACTGCCAAGTGTAATCTCCTGCAAGTTTTCCTGTCCCCAGAAACCGTCATCCGAAATGATTTTCAAGCTCTGCGGCAGACTTACGCTCACAAGCGTGCGAATGTAGCCTTTCTCATAATCAAAATACGCTTTAAATGCCGAGTCCCCAATCACTTCAATCCCTTCGCTGACAACAACGTGCGTCAGAATCGGGCTGCGGAGGTTTTCAATCGCATAGACAGGGTATCCGTCAATCACTGCCGGAACAACCGTCTCCGGCAGCGTGCCCGTGTAGCCTGTAATATACGCTTTGTCCCCTTCAAGGCGATAGGTAAACGATGTGCTTTCACTGGCATAGCGCACCCCGTGTGCGCTCGCCCACAGCTGCGCCGCGCTGCCATCCTGCACCACAAGGCACAGGGCATCATTCACCGCGTCAAACGCATGGTCGCCAATCGTCTCCACCTGCGTGCCGATGGTGATGCTGCGCAGATTCTGGCAGTAGGCAAACGCATAGTCCGCAATGGCGGTCACGTTTTCGTCAATCACCAAATCCGCTCCTGCGCGCCGTGCCGGATAGAGTAGCAGCGTTTTACCTGTCGCGTCCATCAGGATGCCGTCACAAACCTGCAAATACACACTTTCCGCTTCCACGCGCACTTCTTGCAGGTACTTGCAGTTTGCAAAGGCGTTTTCCGCAGTACCGACCACAGGCAGCCCGTTATGCACAGCCGGAAGCACCAGCAGTACCGCATTTTCATCGCAGCCGCTGACAAGATAGCCATCCTGCGCGGCATTGAGCGTGTAGGAAATCTCCTGATCCGCCGCGGCAAAATTCACGCCCTGTGACGTGGCTGCTTTTTCAGCGGCAGACCCCTTCCAGCCGCGGATGGTCAGATTCTCGCAGTTCGCAAAAGCATCCGCCGCGATTTCCTCCACGTCCGGCCAGAGCAGGATGTCCGTCAGCGCACTGCATCCCTCAAAAGCGGCACTTTCAATGCGCCGCACCGTGCGCGGCAAAGTCACATTGGTTAGGCTTTCATTGCCGCTGAATGCCCTTGCGCCAATTTCCACAATGCCGTCCGGCAGCTCGATTTGGGTCAGCGCAGTGCAGTGTTCAAACGTGCTCGCCGGGATTTTCGTCAACGCGGCGTCCCACTGAACTTCCCGCAGGGCGGCACAGTTCATCCATGCGCCGTTGCCCAGCGTCGTGACGCTCTTGGGCAGCTTCAGCGTCTGAATCCCAGTGCCAGAAAAAGCAGACGAACCAATCGTGTTCAAATTTTCCGGCAGGACGATGCTTTCCAGCGTGCCAATGCCCGCAAACGCATACGCACCGATTCTGGTCAGGCTCTCCGGGAAGATGATTTCCGTCAGGGCCGTATTTTCAAACGCATTTGCTTCTATGGTTTGCAGATACTTGCTCCATGTCACCGTTTTCAGCGACGTGCAGCCGCTGAACGCCGACGCAGAAACGGTATGGAGGCGCTCCGGCATCTGGAATTCCGTCAAGGAAACGTCATTCCGGAACGCCGCTGCACTCAGGCTCGTTACGCTGTCCGGAATATGCACGCTTTCCAGTGCCGTGCAGTTCTGGAACGCCTTTGTGCCGATGTTCGACAGCGAATCATCAAACGACAGCGATTGCACCGCCGTGCAGCCTTCAAATGCCGATTCGCCAACAGACGTCACGCCCGTGAACGCATTTGGCGAAACAAGCGACGTACAGCCCTTGAAGAATCGGTCAGGAATCGCCGTCAGCGTACCTTCACCGAAATTCACCGTCTTCAAGCCCGTTGCATTTTCAAACATGCCTGCCTGATAATCGCTGAAAATCGGCGAGAAAGTCAGCGTTTCCAGATAGCGCAGGTTTTTGAGTGCGCCATCATCAATCTGTGTCAGCGTTTCCGGCATGACAAAGCTTTGCTGCGGTGCGCTGGCAGCATAAGTCAGCAGCCGCGTGGCATCTGCCGTCATCAGTGCACCTTGCTGCACCTGAAAATGCATGTTTCCCTCTGCCAGCGGGAAATCCGTCAGCGCCGTGCAGTCACGGAATGCATCCGCGCCAATCAGGTTCAGCGACTTCGACAGCGGCATCGAAGTCAGCGCAACACAGCCGTCAAAGGCTTCCGCACCAATCATCGTAATATCGCCATCAATCTGAATGGATTCCAGTCTTTCGCAGCCCTGAAATGTGCGGTCAGCAATGACCGTCACACCAGCCGGGATTTGCAGCTTCTTTATCGTGTAGCAATACTGGAATGCGCCTTCCCCAATGGATTCGAGCTTTTCAGGCAGACGACCATCGCCCCACGCCCTCCCCATATTCCAGCATCCAGCGAACGCGCTTTTACCGATTTTGATCACGTTTTTGCCGATGCACTGCTCAACACTATAATCTCTCGCAGAGCCGTAGCCCCGCAGTTCACAAAGGCTTCGTCCGGAATTTCTGTCAGTGAATCAGGGATTTCCAAGAAGTGCATTTGTAAACATGCCGCAAATACGCCCTCGCCCATTTTCGTCAGCTTCTGCGGCATCCGAACCGCATCAAGATAGGCGCTGCCTGCAAAGGCTTCCTTGCCAAAGGTGGTTACATTGTCCGGAATGTAAAATTCCTTGCCGATGCCCGACGGCATGTCATAAAACGCGCGGTCGCCGATCGTCGTAACCGGACACCCTTCAATCTCCTGGGGAATAAGCACTTTGCTTCTCAGCAGTTCTTTATTATATCCTGTAATCGTCGCTTCTCCATTCTGAATCTCATAGGTATAGTACTCTGCCGGGTCTGCAACAAGTACATATGCAAACAGATAATCATATCCATTTAATCGTAATTGAATACGCACCATTTCATTTGCAGAAAGTGAAATGCTGCCTTTACCATCCCATTCGACATGGATTCCCGTTGGCTCATAGGTATAGCTTTCCTTGCGACTCTCACCATATTCGCCATCATAGCCCGTAGTGCCACGACCATCCGTATAGCAGAAATACCACAGCCATTCCTCTTTTGTCACAACGTAATTTTCTGGAACATCGTAGGTAAAGTGGATTGTTTCCCCCGGCTGGGCAAAAATGACAGTCCGATCGTTCCAATCCATTTTCGCTTCCTTTGTCTCCGCGCAAGCAACTGTCGTTGCCAGCGCAAAAAGAAGCAAGAACAGTCCGAATGTGACCTCCCAACGTTTCATGTGTAATCTCCTCCATCCGCTTTTTCCCTGTTGCAAACTGCCAGTTTTCCATATTTATTATACGCAGGTTTTCCCAGCTTGTCAACATGATTGGTAATCGTTTCTTGACAATTTCTTCTGAAAATAGCATTAGCACCTTATTGATTTGACGGTGCATGGCATAGCATTCGATTTAGCTTCTGTATTTTTCCTTAATTTTCTTGATTCTGCTATTGACTTTTTCTTGAAATTGCTGTATGCTGGAAATCGAGAAAGGGGTTGATACGCATGAAATCCAAGAAACTTTTGACGATTGCCCTGACCAGTCTGCTGGTCGGAAGCTGTCTGACCATACCCGCACTGGCGGACAGCGCGGCCGCTCAAAGTGGTGGAAATGTTGCGACTTACGAAATTTCCGCAAACGTAAAACGCATTGATGAATATGCGTTTGCAAACAGCACGAGCCTTGTCAGCGTGAAAATTCCTGATTCTGTAACTGCCATCGGGGATTACGCCTTCTCGGGCTGCACGAGCCTGAAAGAGATCACGATTCCCAGCAGCGTGACAGAGATTGGCGCGCACGCATTCGATGGATGCACGGCGCTGGTAAAGTTGCAGGGGCTGGAGAATGTGACAAATCTCAGCGACTTCACGTTCTACAACTGCACATCACTGCAAGATGTTGGAGATTTGACTTCTTTGACGAGCATTGGCGAATCTGCTTTTGCAGGCTGCAAATCACTGACGCAACTCGGTGATATGCCCCATCTGAAAAGTATCGGCGCGTCTGCTTTTTCATACGCCATCAGTTGGGACGATGAACCGGAGCAGCATTATTACTGCGATTCACTGAAGCGTATTGGCGACATTTCTAATGTCGAACAAATCGGTGATTCAGCCTTTTTCAGCTGCGCGTCTTTAGCAGAAATCGGAAGTTTGCAGCATGTCACAACAATTGGGGATTGGGCTTTTGGGTATTGCACTTCACTCAAAGAAATCAGCAGCTTAGACAATATTAAAAAGATTGGAAGATGGGCTTTCTACTATTGTCAGTTGAATACGCTTGAAATCGGAGGAAATGACGTCCACATTGGGGCGGAAGCATTTTTCAGTTGCAATTCTCTTGCAAGCATCGAGGGCTTAAGCAACGTAACAAGCATCGGCAGCGGTGCTTTCGAGTTCTGCGCCATGACCACCATTAGCGGTCTAACGAACATTTCTGCCATTCCGGATAGCGCATTTGCCAGCTGTACCAATCTGCAAAGCGTAGAAGGTTTGGAGAATGTGACGAGCATTGGCGTATACGCATTCTCCAGCTGCTATGCGTTGGAAACACTTGATAACACCGATAATGTAACCACCATTGGTGCTTACGCTTTCAGAGATTGCGAATCGCTCACATCCATGGAGCATTTGAGCAATGTAACAAGTATTGGCAATAGTGCTTTTGTAGGCTGCACCTCCTTGGTTCGGGTTGGTGATATGCCCCATTTGGAAAGCATCGGCGACTCTGCCTTTGGGGTTTCCAGCCGTTGGATTCCGGACGAAGGCATGTCAAAAGACTATGCCTGTGCGTCACTGGAAAGCATCGGAGATCTCAGCAGCGTTACTTCCATCGGCGAAAACGCCTTCTATCAGTGCACTTCGCTGAAAACCGTCGGCAGTCTCAGCAGCGTTACTTTCATCGGCGCAAATGCGTTCAAGCAGTGTACTTCCCTGCAAAGCATCGGGGAACTCGGCAATGTTACACGCATAGCGTATGGTGCCTTCTACGGCTGTGAATCGCTGACCAGCATTAGCGGCTTGGAAAAGCTGACCGTCTTGAATCGAGAGACATTCCGCAATTGCAAATCACTGAAAACCGTTGGTGATTTAAGCAGTGTAACAAGCATCAGCGAGAAAGTGTTTGATGGCTGCACTGCGCTAACCACAGTTGGCGATTTAAGCAGCTTGAAGGTCGTTCCTGACAGGCTGTTCTTCTATACGTCAAATCTGGTTTCGGTTGGCGATTTGAGCAGCGCCACCAGCATTGGAGAGAGCGCATTCTCTGGCTGCCGCAAACTGACGAGCATCGGAGACATGTCCAATGTTCGTACCATCGGCGAGTCTGCATTTTCGTCCTGTAATGCGCTAACAAGCATCGGTTCCCTGCCCAATGTTCGCACCATTGGCAACTATGCGTTTTCTGGCTGCAAAACATTGACCAGCCTTGATGAGATGCCCATGCTGGATAGCATTGGCAGTAGTGCATTTTCGGGCTGCAGTATGCTGGCAAGTCTTGGTGAAATGCCCATACTAAAAAGCATTGGCAGTAGTGCATTTGAGAGTTGCAGCAAACTGACGAGCCTTGATGGAATGCCCATGCTGGATAGCATTGACACCGGTGCATTCGCTTACTGCACCACCTTAACCAACGTCGAAATTCTGGCAAATGTAACGACACTCGGAAGCCATACCTTCTACGGCTGCAAATCGCTAAAAACCATTGGTGATTTATGCAAAGTTACAGTCATCGACTCCTCCACATTCGCTTCCTGCAGCGCATTAGAGAGCGTAGGCGATGTGAGCAGCGTAACTTCAATTGGTTATGCCGCATTTGAGGGTTGCTCTTCGCTTGTGCGTGTCGGCAACATGAGTAATGTCGAATCCATTGATTCTAACGGTTTTGCAAATTGCAGCGCCTTGGAACGCATTGATGAACTGGACAAGATCACCAGTATCGGTCAGTATGCATTTATGGGCTGTACTGCACTGAAGAGTATCGGTTCCCTGCGCAACTTGAAAACTATCGGGCAAGGTGCTTTTAACGGCTGCAGTGCACTGGAGCATGTTGACGATTTGTACAGCTTGACGCGCTTGGAATCCGGAGCCTTTGCACACTGTGCATCGTTGGTCAGCGTTGACTGGTCTGACAAATTAACCGCCATTGGGGATAATGCATTTTTCAACTGCACATTGCTTGTCAGCCTGGGCGATTTAAGCAGTGTTACAGCCATCGAACATTTTGCTTTTGCTGGCTGCTCCAGTTTGGAACGTCTTGAACACTTAGATAATCTGGTGAGCCTTGGCGAGGGCGTATTTGGGTACGGCAGCCATTATACAGGCTGTATCTCGCTGAAATCAATCAGCGATATGCCCAAATTGGAGTCAATGGAGCAGAAGTGTTTCGTCAGCTGTACTGCGCTGGAAACCGTCGGTGATTTAAGCAGCCTGAAAGAGATTCCTTATCGTGCGTTTGATGGCTGCACCTCTTTGGTAAGCGTCGGCGACCTGAGCAATGTAACCGCTATCAGACAATACGGGTTTTCTGGCTGCACAAAACTGGCCTCAATTCCGAATCTGGGCAGTTTGGAAAGCGTCGATCAATCTGCCTTCTCCGGATGCGAGTCGCTTGCATTGTTGGGCAATCTTCGCAAGCTAACGAGTTTTGGCTACCCGTCTTTCGATAACTGCCCGAACCTTGTCCTGGAAGTCCTGCCGGACTCCGCCGCTGAGCAGTACGCAAAGAGCTACAACATGCGGTACACCTACATTACGGAGTAATTCTCACATCACTTGGTTCTTCGCGGAATCTTGGGGCAACCAACAAGATTCCGTGAAGAGCCTTTTTTGCACCATTTCGTCCGCATCCACATCTATGTTGACATGTGCCGTTGGATTTCGCAGAACTATAGTGTGTTTCTAAAATGAGACCGGTGCAGTTTCAAGCAGATTTTCTTGCAATTCAAGGATGAAAACCGAAGGTTTACTGACGGTAAATCGAGAAGTGCAAGAAAAGATGCCAAAATTGCACCGGTCTCATTTTAGAAACACACGCTAAGGAGCAATCAGCTCATAGAATTTGAGCGCCTCGACAATCGCAGTTTCCTTGTCTGGCGGACAGTGTGGCTGCTTTGCCTCCTCAGACTTCGGCTTGTTGTAATTCTCACGCTCAATAATGCCACATTTCTGCTTTACCTGTGCGATATAGAGGTAGCTGACCTTCAAGCCATTATGTTCCAGAACATACGCTTTGATTTCCTCGTAGGTTGCCTTTTTCTCCGCGGCAGTCAAATCCAGCTCGTCCATCTTCACTTCAATCTCGATATGGTCCTTGCTTTGAAGTTGGACAATAAGCATACCGTCTCCGACATATCCATTTCGTCCCAACCAAGTCCAGTGATTTTCGAGCCGTTAAAATACACGGGAAAACGGAACTCGATGCGCTTCACGATGCGTCCGTC
>ERZ772867.680-NODE-680-length-45112-cov-8.048339_pt1 | contig 45112 bp, 36 predicted proteins | sample MGYA00511341_ERZ772867 | MGnify/ENA primary metagenome ERZ772867 (study PRJEB29015, sample SAMEA2737707) | human gut metagenome | biome: human gut; feature: human-associated habitat; material: faeces | place: China | collected 2012 ... | reverse complement strand
ACGGGAACATCAACAATGACCATAACATTCATCTTCGGGCACAACGTGCAGCCGAACGAGTTGCAGTGAAACGTGGCTGGAAGACTGCGGAAGAAATCCGAAGTCGTAACATTCCTGAAGTAAGCAGAGAGTGTATGGAGGTATTGAGAACCATGCCATTGTGGTCATGGGAAGAATACAAGAAGGCACTTGCCCGGAGAGGCTATTCCGTATATGAACGGAAAGATAAGAAAGATGTTCTCCGTGGATATGCAATCCTCAAAGGAAATACCAAATACAAGGCCTCCGAACTGGGAGTAGCACGTAACCTGATGATTTCGAAACTTCCCCGAACCTGGCAAAAGCTACACTACCGGGAGAGACTTGCCGCTCAGGTCAATACTTCTCAAATCCATCGGCCGGAACCTGTTCAAAGACCGACAGCCGATATGGACTATACTCACTATCGTTCCGGCTCAGTGTCCTACACGCTTTCTTCCTATAGCGGTAGGGAACAGCGTTTCTATATTCCTGAGCGGGTACTTGACTATTTCAACGATGAGTTCGACTATCGGGAGGTTGCCAACTGCAGTGATCTGACCGACATAGCCGTAGCTATCTTTGTCGGTATGCTTGATACGCCAGCCATATCTGCCGGAGGTGGTGGCGGAGGTGCGCAAAGCGATCTCCCCTGGCGGGACAAGGATGATGACGACCTGCAATGGGCCCGCCGTTGTGCACGTGCTGCTACTCTCCTATTGGGCAAGAAACCGAGAACAGGATTAAGACGATAAAGTCATGAAAAAAGCACACAAAAAGCGGTCGCCTCGTGCGACCGCTAATAGTCCACCGGTCTTGCCGGATATGGGAGAAATTTATTTTATAAATCTGACAAATTTATAAAGTGGATACCTGAAAACACGCAAATAATATCTTTATTACTAATACCTAATAAATTGCCTCCAGTTTATTCGCAAAATCTGGGGATTCCAACTTATGGTAGGATGTGGTTGTCTGACCGCTTTTCTCTGGACGGAAGCTATGTGGCTAACAACGATGTTCGGATTATCACCGTTCTCCACGGCTTGATGAAGTATCCGTGCAACCTCTCTCTTATCAGTATACTGGGCTAACCGAAACTCGCTCATCTTTTTCAGTACATAGGAAATATTGCTGGTGTAGTCTATAAATGTATTGTCGGCCCAGTAGTTCACATTCTTGAGTGTACAGTTCCCGGCAAAAAGGACGACGTTGAAGATAGGCAAGTGTACAAATTGTTCCGACTGCTCCCGAAGCGCTTTTATGTGCCCGGCATTCTGCATAATCGGATTGTAGAAACGATACTTTTCTTTGCCATAATTTAGGACCTGGGTCCAATATCGCTGCTTCTCATTGCCGAACAACCATCCACTATAATCTTTTACCTCTATGGCAAGTAATCCTTGCGGGGTAGCAACCACAATGTCTATTTGCGAAAACTCACCGTTCCTCTTTTGCAGGTAAAGGTCATGGAATATCGCTTTGGGATGTACTCCCGACCGCAGCATTCTGATTACCAGTCGTCGTTCTGCTCCGGTTCCTCGATTAGGCGAGGATACAGAACGTAGCAATTTCATATTTTGCCGATGATGCAAATACGAAATTACTATACAACCCATTATCAGAACAACGAATATATACTCCTTAATAGGAAGGAACTTATTCTTTGTGCAAGATTCATATGACTGATTTATTCATCGGCAAGTTCAGTTGCGCATAATTGGTAAAAGTTATCGTCAGAGGGATGAACATCATATACCTGAATATGAGGGTTTGCACTCTTAAATTCTAATATATGCGTTTTGATATCTTCAGAACATTTGTAGCCTAAATATATTTTGGTAATCATGGAAGGTGGAATATCAATAAACTCAGCGTTATGAGTAGTTAAAGATTCGTCAAACCAAATTATTCTCCATTCATTCTCATGCGCATAATCCCATGATTTTGTCAGCAAACCGCTTCCGACAATTCCCCTTTCTGTCGTATATTCTCTCCGATATTTAACTTTATCCATTAAAGCAAATGGATTACTGAAATCCAATTTGGAGAAATCATATTCAATACAAATTCCTCTATGAAAATCGCCATAATAGGACCATTTTGATGCATTCGTATAATATTTGTCTTCATTATTTTCAACTACGCCAAAGCACCCGACGCGCAAGCCATTGAACAAGTCAATGTCTGGTATACCATTTTGGGGGCTTGCAGCAATAGGACAATCCATGGGGTCGTTAAAATCAGATGGATATTTAAGCATGATTCTATTTAAAATTGAGTCAATGCTATCCATCGTCACTCCTACAAACTTATAAAATGTATGGGTTCTATATAAGTCTCGCTTACTGCCTTTTATATGAGTTTTAATGCTTTTGGCAAAGTATTGTCTCGAACATTCTTGATTATCAGTACCCGTCAAAAACGCTTTGATATAGTAGCATTGAGCTAAATCACAAAGAGACTTCTTTTCCCCATCAAAGTAGGAAATGGCCATATCTGTCCAAGCGAGAGCAGTTTTCATGTCTATGCGGTAAGTTTCTTGCGCATTAGACAAGCAAATTCTGCCATTCTCTCTATTGGTATTATTCCAATTCGGTTCTTTCATATTCTTCGCAGGTGATCGGGGTTTGATGATTAACAATCAACTCTTCATCGCAGGTTAAGCCATAAAGGTGATATACCCAACTATCAAACCATTCTTTTATATGATCCTGTAATCTATATAATTATGTGAATATAAAGATATAGATTGTTTTTCAATTTTCCATTATATTATATTTAGCTTTCTATAACTACGCGTAACTTTTATTTTCCATACTTCAATATTCATTCAACAATATAAACTTTATTTGTTGCAATTATCTTAACTTTGTATGTTTCAGCAATTCAGTATGGTGAATGTCGCCTATTCTATTGCGTTGCGACATCATCAGCACTTTGATTATTAGTACACAGATATGGCACGTTGTCTATATAATTCCACAATCCGCGCATTCCTGCAGTTGTCCCCCGAAGCGCTGTTAGGACGTTTCGTAAACAATTACCACGGGGCTACACTTACCACTACCAATGAAGCGTGGGCCAACGAGATTCGCATCATGCAGGAGGTTCTGCAACCGTGGATGGATGAAGATGGACAAGTGATTTTCGAGTACGACATACCACGGCGAGGAAAGCGAATCGATGTCGTTTTGCTGCTTCGAGGACTGATTTTCTGCCTCGAATTCAAGGTCGGAGAGCGGGAGATGCTTCAATCCAATATAGAGCAGGTCCTGGATTATGCCCTTGACCTGAAAAACTTTCATTTGCTGAGCCAAAACAGGATCATTGTCCCGATTCTCGTGCCTACTCGATTCCAAACAAGTTCAAGCGAGTTCATTCCCTCGGTATACGACGATTCCATATACAACCCATTGGTGACTGGAGCCAATGGATTGCAAAAGCTCATTACGGATGTTCTGGTTCATGCCGGAGCTACAGCCCCGGATCCCAGTCTGGGAGCCGACTGGATTATTAGCCCTTATTCACCCACCCCGACCATCATTGAAGCGGCCAAGAGACTCTATGAAAATCACTCAGTAGAGGACATCACCCGTCACGAAGCCGACAAGGTATCAACCGACCGTACCATTGCATATATCCTCGATGTAATCAAGACCAGTCGTGAGAAAGGAGAGAAGAGCATCTGCTTTGTAACCGGCGTACCCGGAGCGGGAAAGACGCTGGTCGGATTAGACATTGCCGTCAAACAGTCCTATCAGAATGGCGATAAATTGGTCGAGGACGAGGGGGCGGTCTACCTATCCGGCAATGGGCCACTGGTCGCAGTGCTGACCGAGGCTTTGGCCATAGACAATCAGAAGAAATGCAAAGCTCGGGGCGAGAAAAAGAACATGTCAGACTCTAGGAGGGAGGTAGGCAAATTCATACAGATGATTCACCGCTACCGCGACAACATGTTGGCCAAAATCAAGAACCCCGTTGAAAACGGAGTCCTCGAGATTGACCCGCAGAAAGCGATGAAGCTGGCAAAGTCAGGCTATGGAGAAGTAGAACATGTGGCTATCTTTGACGAAGCTCAGCGTTCATGGACGCATAAAAGGCTCGCCGACTACCTCAAACGAGGCGGCACTTATGGAAACAAACTCAAGGTACCAAACTTCCCCTACTCCGAAGCGGCTTTTCTAATTTGGTCTTTGGATCAGCGGGAGGACTGGGCAACGATCGTATGTCTGGTCGGCAGCGGTCAGGAGATCAACACCGGAGAGGCCGGCATTTCAGAGTGGATCAAAGCGCTCAACGAGAAATTCACACACTGGAGAATCTATATCTCCGATAAACTGACCGAAGCAGAATATGCCGAAGGGCGGGTCAATGAGCTATTGGCCGACAATGACAAGGTCACTTTCTCTTTGGAACTCCATCTGGGAGTTAGTCTGCGTTCGTTCAGAGCTGAAAACCTTTCTGCGTTTGTACACTCTCTACTCTCTTTCAATCCGGATGCATCCAGTTGGTACAACACGATAAAAGAGCGCTATCCGATTGTTCTGACAAGAGATATGGCCAAGGCAAGGGCCTGGCTGCGCAAAAACACTCGAGGTTCGCAACGATCAGGTGTGCTGGTCAGCAAAGCAGCGGCTCGGTTCAAACCATTGGCTGTCGATATTCTGGATCAAGGCGACGAAAATGCCGTGCATTGGTTCCTGGAGGATAAAAACGATATTCGTTCGTCCAACTATCTTGAGGATGCCGCAACTGAAATCCAGGTTCAGGGGCTTGAACTGGATTACACCTGCGTCCTGTGGGATGCTGACCTGAGATGCGAAAATGGGCAGTGGCGATATTATAACTTCAACGGCCGGACGGCCTGGCGCGAAGAGACGGGCCACACCGAAAGCAGTATTGAGCGAAGGAAATACATGTTGAATGCTTACCGCGTCCTCCTGACACGCGCCCGTATCGGCATGGTGATTTGCGTTCCAGAAGGCAACCCCAACAAAACCATCGGCGGTTTTCCGGAAGATGCGACCAGACTACCTGAGTTTTATAACGGCACCTACGAATACCTCAAATCGATAGGGCTAGAAGAGATATAATTAATAACTATCTCTACAATTGCAATCTGTTTTTTCATCATGTATGTACAGATACTGCATAAAAAGTTAACTACGGTTCCAAAATGGAATCACTTTCAGATCCGTAGTTAGTATAACTCTCACTAAAATATATTACTTAATAATCCCTTGTAAAAAATCAAGATCCTCTTGTTGTAAACTAGACTCCTTTACAAATCCTAATTTATATTTTAGGATTCTTTTTAATTTCGTCTTACCACCACCCGACAAAGCAAAATAATGACTTGAATAATCAATATCTTTGATTTTATTCATATAGGAATCATATGTATCCTGAATACCATCATTTTCAATGATAGTTCTTAATATATCAAATAACACAGATATTCCAATAGTCTTTAAGATTACGCTGCCCTTGGTTGCATTATTCCACAAGATTGTTTTAACAGAATAAAAATATTTCGTTAATATTGAATACAGTTCATCATCTTTTGAATCTATATATAAGTATCGAAGTATCGGTCTCCCTTTATCAGTAAGCCCTTTACGCGTTTTATCACTCCATATGCTATTTTTCTTCATTGCTAGCATATCACGGTCTTTCTGCGGATTACTAGAGATTAAACTCATAATACCTTCAACCATGGCAGCGGTAGAAAGCAACCATTTATTCTTATCTACTATGTCTTCCAACTCAGAATACAAGGGAGCTAATTTAATTTTCTGATATAATGGAGAGCTCTTGCTAAAATTAAACTTTCTCGTCAGGTATACGGCTAACTTCTCTGGAGACCATGTATCCTGAGGCTCATTCTCTACATCATATCCAAATAATTCCAATGCCAGACTTTTATCTACACGCTTCTGATTTCCGTTAATTGTTGCAAACAAATATGCTTGATAAGGGTTAGGGAGATCAATAAAAATGGAACATACTAACTCTATTTCCTTGCAATCCGAATCCGCATAATTAAATGCGTTCAAACGATGTTGTCCGTCAATTATCAGTGATGAAATGTTGTCCGGCACAATCAAATCATAAACATCAGGCTGATTTGTTTTCTCAACATGCCATCGCTTTTCCTCATCTTCAATGATGACACCCTTATCGTCAATATTTGCAGCAACTAAGATTGAAGTCGGAAAACTCATCTCATCAGACATAATAAACTTGGCAATAGCCTTTAATCGCTTTGAATCTAGTCGGCGCTGATTACCCGTTAGATTGCCATTTTTGTCATATCTTGCCACGGACGAGGTTGATATTCTCAACAAATCACCTGCCTTAATTTTTGCTATATAGAATTCACCTAATGGCTGAACAACTTTTATTGCTTTTACTTCCATAACGCTAAATTAATCATTAAATTGCCCTAAACCGCCACCAAGAGCATTAGCACTTTCTTCTAAAACTTTATTATCACGATTCTGATACCACCATACAAACGGATAACATGCATATGCAATACCTGAAATAATTAGTGCACATAATCTATTATCTGTATTAATTTGAGCGATAACAATGAAACAAAGCACACAAGAGACAGTTGGAATAACATAGTTAATGAACACCTCAAATTTCTTATTACTACCCATTAATGATAGTATCTTTTCTGCACATGTGGGTGCTAATGAAGATACAACAATCGTAATTAATCCCAACGATGTCGCTTTCCAATCTAGAATACCAAACATTGCAGATAGCCAGATTGAGGATGTGCCTAAAACAACAATTATTAGAAGTTGTAACAACCTCATTCTATTATGGTTAAAGAAATTTTGCATAATTATCTCATAAATATCTCTTGTTTTACCCACTCTAAATCATTCGTGATATTCTTATCCTCCATCATTCTCAGGATATAATAGAACCCACCATTTGCATATTCATTGATTAGATCAATAGCTTTCGATGGTTCTTTCATTATATCAAGTGATCCAGCCTTTGCTATACACATACACAATAAGGCTTCTGCATCTTTCTCCCCACCACTATGATACATCGTATTCAAATTAAACGGGCGATCCGCAATTGGAGATTGCAATGGTCTTCGCTCATTATGTAAAAATCCAATTACAGCGGCCCACACGAAGCATTGCCAATGATATGAGAAGACATTATATGCTCCACCCTGTTTGTTTGAGAACTTAAGAATAACATTATCCTTAACATATTGCTCAAACGAAAACTTTATCTCGAATATATTATCCATATTAGTCTTATTTTAATATCGTTACTCTTGTCGACACTTCGTGCTGACCTCGGTTTGCATCCCCACTGTATATTTCACTTTCCAGATTGAATATGCGTGAGACTTTACTTTGATTATAGAGGTCGGCATATTGCTCACTATTCAAGTCCACATCTTTTGTCAAGATAATAGACTGGGCGAAAATGTCCTTAATGCCGAGCAGATATTTATGCGTTGTTTCAAGGTCAAAGCTCGATGTCGGAGCATCACTAATGAATGGGTAATAAATACCCATGGCCTCTTGATTTAGAGACAACAAAGCGTTAATAATGCTCATCTTCTTGCGATCCTCATGGCTCGTATTGAGTCCTGCGTCGAATTCAATTGAGTAATCATCCCCAATTTTCACATCGCCCTTATATCCATTATCATGTTCTGTAAATTTTGCATAGAAAATATTCGCACGCTCTTCAATCTTGCGAAGCAACTCTTTTCTTGCAAACTCTTGAACTCTTTTACAAATATCCTCAAGAAATGTTGAGATGTGTTTCCACTCAGTTTCTGGAACCCTAGCAATTGTGGTATCTTTTGCTCCCAATTTTTCAAGCTCCTTCTCCGTTGCTCGTAGTTCACTTTTATAATTGCTAAGCGTTTGTTTTGATATATCCAGATTACGTTGCAATCTTTCCAAATTACTTCGGCTAGCTCGTATCTTAGAATCAATTATGCCAGCAGTCTCAGCTTGAGTAACAGGATTAACGCCATGCTTCTTCTTGATATCTTCAATCTGCTCATCAAGTTTTCGCTTTTCCTCTAACTTTTTACGCCGCAAAGCCATATATTTTTCCAACTCATCTTCACTATCTTTCCATTGTTTATCTATTCCGGATAGCGAAACAAGCAATGAATCAGGATAATCCTGAATCTTACCTACGAACATGTTAAACTGCTTCGAGAATTGCATATTATTCGTAAACTCCTCCATCTCCTTCAGATACTCTTCTTGCAGTCGCAAGCGTTCAACAATATACTGATACTGAGCATCTCCTTCCGAGAACTCAGTTCCACAGACAAAACATTTTTTTTCTCGAAGGATCTCTTCCAATTTTGCACGGCTAGGATTATCCAGATACTTCCTCTCCGGAACAGTATACTCCTCGGCTTTATGTTTTTCGATGATTTCCTTGCTCTGCTCAATCAGAGAATCAATCCCGCGTAATATCCATAATGATGGAAGTTGACTTCTTTGAAAATTATCTATGCTAGTTGTTTTTTCTAACAACCTTCCAATCTCAGCCTCGCAGTCTTTGTATTTTTTAACAAGCGTAGTATAGCTAGCAAGACCGGTTATTTTAGTCTCGCTATCAGCAAGTGCAATCTTAACGGTGTCAATATCAGTCTCTAGCTTCTTCTTATTATCTTCCTCTTTGCTAATCTTATAATTTAAAGTATCAATAGTCGAAATCAACTCCTTTACATTGGCATTATGCTTATTTACCTCTTTTAGTTTACGACTCTCTATTCCGGTAATCTTTACTTTAGATTTGCTGATTATCTCTGAAAGTTTTTCATAATAAGGGAAATAGGAAATATGCTTTACGGCATCTTTTAACGTTTCTTTATCCCTAAAATTAATCAAGCTCTCCAACGACTCGCCTTGGAACCAGATATAGTTTCTGATACCATCAGGAAATAACTCATTGATCTTATCTTCAGCCATTATATCATTGAGGACACGGGTTCCTGTTGGGGAGTCAAAAGACACTTTTAAGATATTAGGCCGAACTTGCCAAGCATCTTTGGAGTCCCACATTTCTGAATCTAGCCTTAATGCACTGACAGAGCGATCGATAATATAATTTACGCCTTTATCATCTTCCAATTCAATCTGTACGGATGATGTTACCTCGTCATTAACACTAGCATTGTACAACGCTCGCTTATTAATAAACTCATAGCGTTGCATCGAGAACTTTGCTGATTGTGGCAGACTGTCAGTTGTACACCACCCAACACCTGTGACATATATTCTCCCGAATAACACCCAATAAAAGGCGTTAAAAAGTTTTGACTTCCCCTTTCCACCATTGCCAATAATTAGATTCAATCCATCGGAGAACTCCAATGTCTGAATCTGATAGTAAGACTGGAAGTTTTCAATCTTTATTTTTCTTATTCTCATAGTCTTACCTTTATTAATCGTTACAAATATTTTTAATGTTGGCAATATACTGATTGGTCAAAGAATCAGCATCACCAGAATGGGTAGATAGATCGGTAAGCATTTGTGCAACAGCCTTTGCTTTCTCCAGATTTACAGACACTTTTTCAGCACCTGCCTCTAATGTTTGATCAATCTCTTTTTCTATTGCTTTGAACATTTCGTCTTGGATAGCCATAGTATCTTAATTATTATTATTTTCCATTTCAATCATTGCAAATACATCTATTTGCAAAGCCTCACAATAGGACTGCAACTCTCCATACAGGATATCAATTTGATTATCTGCAAGAGCTGCAAAGTTCACTATTCGCCGAACCTCCCCAATAAACAGATTTCGCTCGACTCCGGTAGATTCATCCATTATATTGGGAGGTGTAACTATCAAATCCCATATTGTTGCTTTTTCTTTCCCCTTGCTTTTTCGAAGAACACGACCTCTCCGCTGAATAAATTGACGAGGATTTCCTGTACTTGAACAGAATATTGCATGTTCTGCACGAGGGATATCAACACCTTCATCCAAGCATTTCATGGATAAGAGTATTTGTATATCCCCATCTGCAAAACTTTTCAATACACCAGCAGCGTCATCCAATCCGCTAATATACTTATGATAACGATAACCATGCTCCTTAAACATTTGGGCATACTCATCTATTATATGTATGTCTTCTTGTTCTATATCATAAGACTCATTAACGGAGTAGTCAGGCTCATATCCTTCTGGCACAAAAACAAAAGTATAGTCTAAATTACGATTTTGTTTTAAATGCGCCAACAATTGGGCTATTGCAACCTTTTTATTTTCTGCTTTATGGATAATTCTTTTGCGTTTGAGCAACAATTTCTCGGCTTCGGGCTTATACTTACCAGTATCCGAGTCAATGTATTTCTTTAGCAGAGCCGAAATTCGCTCATATTCTACCATCTCTGTCTCCGTTAACTCTATAAAGATCGGGTAATAATCATAGTGGCATAATATTCCTTCTTCAATAGCCTGCTTCATCGTATATCGATATGTATACTCGGGTGGTCTTGAATTAAAAAAGTTATATAGCAGCTCTGACCCATGATCATCATAAATTCTTTCGGGAGTAGCAGATAGGCCTATACGCCAATAAATCATCTCTGGCAAATGCCTCAATGAGCTTGCTGAACCAATATTATGAGCTTCATCTGCGATATAAAGAAAAGTGCCAATGCCTTTTACTTTTTTAAGAAATGATTGAAACTCTTTTCTATTGAATGTTGCGTAGGTAGTAATAATTACAATATTCTTAGTTTGATCCAGCAGGCTTCTAGTTATATATTTATTTAATATTTCCTTCCAGTCTTTATCAGTATATGTAGAGACTATATTATGGAAATTGAAAGCTTCCGCCTCTCGCTTCCATTGTATGGCTAACGCTTGCGTAGGAACAACAATGATTGCTTTATAGAACCCATTTTCTTTATATTGTTTGCGTAAACAGTTCAGTGCGGTTACGGTCTTACCGGAACCTGTGGCCATGGCAAAGATTCCCTTCTTACCGTTTTCAATCCAAGCATTATAAGCATCAATCTGAATCTTGCGTTCTTCTGGAAATGGGAATCGAGGTTCCTGCTCTTTCAACTCCAATTTATCAAGGAGGCGTTGCGACAACAACGAAGGGTTCTCTCTTGCAAGATCAAAATTATTTCTCAAACTTATGCTTGCATCAAGCAATTCTGGTACAGTCATTTTTGGATATACATCACATAAAAAAGTCTTCACCTCGTTTATAGGGATATGAATCAAATGAGGAGTATCATTTCGCCATGATTGGTCAAATAAATTCTGATACTCAGTGATTCTTTTGTCATCATCCGGAGAGGTGAAAACAGTGATTGTTTCACCATTAAGCTCTAAAGCCGATTGTGAGAAGTTGGCAGATCCAATAAAGGCAACCTTATTTCCAACTTCATCAGTAAATATACCGTATTTGTCATGCCCCAATCCCCCTTTTGTCGAGATAGTTGCAACAAATTCGATTCGATTGATAGAGACTAAGTAGGATAGGCAGCGGAAGAAATGTTCGTCTTCCCTTGAAAGAGTATTTGCCAGAGCCTTAATATCTGACAATATTCTACACTCAAATTCTTTGACTAAATGTTTTTGTCCATTCTCGATAGCATCTTTATCCTCCTTGCTCAAAATATGGTTGATGACAACCCGCATTTTTCCTCCATTCGCAATAAACAGCGCGAACCCCAAAGCAAGACTTCTTATTCCACTTGAGGAAAAGAAACCAAGCCCTAAATCAAAAGTGGCACTTTCGATCAGAGCTTCTGTAAAAAACTCCTTAGGCTCATCTAAACCAGAAGAATAACTATGTTTAAACTGAACATCACTTAACATATTATATCCTCCAATCCATGCGTTATTTTATCAATCAAATAATCGTAACCATTCAGATTGGGATTGCTGCGCAATTCCTTGTTCATAAGTTGTAATCCATCATCAATATGCAACTTGACATATTTAGGGATATCCTTATCGGTTTTATAGATCCCATACTTTACACATATAAGACCTATATAGTAGGATGAATTATTGCCAAACAAAACATTCTTACTATACTCCTTACCCTGAGAATCAGCAATATCAGTCAGCGATAACAGCCGATCTTGAGACAATGAATATGCTAAAGCGATACGAGCTATGATATTTTCTGCACCCAAATTGAATTTACGGCTCAATTCGGTCACGACAATTTTATTCTCCTTCGATGTTTTTATACTATTGAACATATCTATGCAAGCGTTTCAAACAATTTGTTAGGTATAACCTTTTTGAACGATGAACATCCATCTGCGTTCTCAATAACATATACTTTATTCACACTTGGAAGTAATGCGGAATACTCAGTCTCCGATAGTTCTTTTCCTAATAATGGGAAAATAACAACCTGTTTTGACACTGACGGGTAGAACTTAGTAATGATATTATGGGAATGTATGCTATCAAACTTTTGAAGTGGACTATCAATGAATACAGGAAAGTCTATCCCAGATTCTTCGACAAGAGCCTTAAGGATTGCCGTAGCATAAAGCTGCTGTTCCCCTTTTGACAACTTCTCTTTACTGATAATCTCGCCAGCTTTATCAAGCAATTCTATCTCAATAATATCATTTTGCAGATCAATCCGAACGCTATGAATAAAGTCTGCCTTATGCATCAGCATATCAATGCTCGCAATAATCTTTTGTTCCAACGAGAATCTACGTTTCATCCTTAATTCAAGCAAGAACGTCGTAAGCTCTGATATCAGACGCTCGGCAATAGCATCCTTCTCTTTATCAGACTTATCAACTCGAATATATTTGGTAACCTCTGATAGTTGTTTCTTGAAAACTGCAAGGTCTTTATTGAGTGTACCTATCTGCTCCGATAGCTGACGCGACTTCGCTTCCAGCCTATTCAGCATATCATCAATCTCGGCCTTATGTGTTCTAATGGCCTTGATATCCGCGTTTCCATCATCATACTCAGCAGCAGCAATCTTCTTTTGAGTTTTAGCCAAAAATATGGCATTATTCTTAATTTCTTTAACGAGCTGCTTAAAGATTGTGCTATATGAATATCTGATATTGTCATATAATGCCTGAAACTCATTCGTCTCATTATCGGTATAATCCAACAATACCTTAAAGTTTACAGGCAAATCCCCTTGCGACTCAACAATATTGGATGCGAAAGCATCAGATATTACACACTCTAGCATTTCACGTTGAGAATCTGACAAACGAAGATCACCGAAGCGCTGCTTTATTTGCATATGTACGGACGACAACGCCTCATTAATAGCTGTACAATTGGCTTCTGTAGTCCGAATATTTTTTTCAGCATCAACCTGATTCTTCAAAAGAGCAAACAGCCTACCTGAAATTGCAAATGGAGCAATATCAAGCATGTCACGCAGTTGGCTCTTTAGCTTCGAGTCTTTGTCTTTCAATACTGCCAACAGCTCCTTCTGCTTGTTTAGCTCTTCTATGCTGATGGCATTACCCTCTCGAATCAACCGTTCTTGAAGCTGAATGGATTCAATTCTGTATTGCTGAATCTGAGCATCTATCTGACTTCGTTCTTCTTCTGAATGCTTGATCTTTGACTCAATATCAGAAACGCTATTTGCCAACTTCTCCAGCTTTGATTTGCTCACAGTAGACCCGGCATTCTTCCTGAATTTAAGTCGCAGATTCTCAAGGTTCCTCTTAACATCCTCATACTTCTTAATGCCCAGAACCTCGCTGTACGCAGTGCTCAGCCTACGTTTCTCGTCTATCGATTTCACTTCGGCTAGATTAACAATCTTCTCAGCATCGAAAAAGAAGAACTTTGCAATGTCTTTGGATAAAATAAAATCATTGATGAATATATCATATCCAACCTCCTTTGCCAATTCATTGACCTGACCATCAATCAAGACATCAACTGATTCAACATCCAGAAAATAGTCATACGTTCTCCTAATTGTTATTATACTGCAAGGTATGGAGGGTATAAATACATCGGAGAGTACTATTTCCACATAATATTGAGCATCTTCTTTAATATACTCATTTTCTACAGAATACCCATGTCGAGCAATCTGTTTACGCTCTTCTGGTGTAATTTCATATAAATCCACGGCATGGACTAACGCCTTATGCAGGCTTTGCCGTGCATAATTCTTATAGCCTTGGGCATCATTGATATCTCGTCTAAATTTCTCATCAACATCAACCATCAACTTTCCATAAAGGCACCAAACAAGAGAGGTGAGAAAAGTCGTCTTGCCAAAACCGTTATTTCCCGCAATCAAGAAGATGTTTTTCGAGTCTGGCTGAAATGAGACTTTGTTATGACCCCTATAGGCTCTATAATTGTGTAATATGATCGATTTTATAAACATTACTGACGTGGGTTAAGATAGTTATCCAATCGTTTCTCAATATCGCCTTGTAGACCATTGTTATTCATCAAAATAGTCTTGCTTCGCTGCAATGAAACCAAATCGTTGATCAGCTGATAGTCTTCCGGATGTTCTGCACACACTCTCTCAAGAATTAAACGTTCTTGATATTGCATATTCCCTAAGGGCATATTCCGTTGATAGACCTCATTATATATATCAGTAACTTTTGGAGAAAAGTAGCCGTCTCTATACCAATTTATTTGTATAGCAACTAGTTCCTGATTGGAAATCAATTCCATATGTGGTTTTACACGCTGCATGTTACGTTGCAATTCCAATAATTTGCGCAACATTATGCAACGATACTCAAAAGTATAATTGCCCAAATTATGACCATCTGCATCTACGGCTAATTGCCCATTTCTGCGTGTAGCATAGCGGTTCTCCGAGATATTGCGACCTTCAACCATTTCATCCCGAAATTTAAGTAAAGGACTCATCCACTCATTGCCATTATTAATTAAAGCTTTCATGGATTTATCCTCCTTAACAACTGTGCATACCCAGCACCCGAAGCGACTTTGTCCACAAGAGGGTTGAGTTTTATCTGTTATTACAGTAGGGCACTCATAATCGTCTGCAGTAGCATTGGCATAAATTTGCTGTATTTTTTGATTGTCGTATCCCCATGGAGAGGGAATCTCTCTTAAGATATACCACACTTCTTCCAGATACAAATCTTTAATCGGAGGATAAGTGTATGTATTGGGATTCAATGGATGCTTGGTTAGTCGTTTCCCTTTTATCTCGTGACGTCGAATAGATTTTGCTCGGGTTGCACTTTCCGTCAGGCGCGTACCAATAAGCACAATAGCCTCTCCCATTGTATCGACTTTATCCAAAATAAATTGTGTTGTAGGTTTAATCTTTAGACGATCAGTGCACCAGCGGAATGTATTGTTGGGAACAGGGTACCCTTTGCCGAGGAAGCTGATCCAGAAACTATCCTCCAACTTTGGCACAGTTGTCTGCACTGTTATAGGGAGTTTCTGTTCGATAGCTGCAATCCGAATACAATCCAGAACCTCAATTATGTAATCCGAGATTATAGGATTCTCGACCAGTGTATCGTTGTTTACAACATATACTGGTCTTACTAAGGCACTATCTCCATACTCTTCTCGTACAGCAAGCAATGCTTTCCATACTAAAGTTAGGACTACAGTACTATCCTTTCCCCCGCTAAATCCAATTATCCAAGGAATATTATTATCTCTTTCGAGGTATTGATCTTTTATATCTTCTATTATATTGTCTATACGTTTTGACATATCAACATTTAATCTGACTCACAATTATATTTCTTGAGATCTCAACAAAGAATGAATATCAACCTCCAACAAATTCGCTATTTCTTGCAATTGAGCAATAGAGGGTTGTGATTTATTAGAGCACCATCTTGATATAGTATTCTCTGATTTCCCCATTTGCTTTGCCAGCCATCTATTTGTTTTCTGCTTCTCAACAAGGGTAACCTTAATTCTATTCATCACTATTTGTTAAATATTCGACATACTTTTTCAATTTATAGCTATTATTTATACAAAAATACCTTTGTTTTTTAGTTCACACAAGATTCTAGCTCTTTTTCTTTTTACATTACGGATAATATGAATATATAAGAACTTAGCTTATCTCTAATGCGGGAGCGTATAGGTATAAGCCAAGTCTATAATTAGTACAGCCCCATTAAACGATAGGGTTCACTAGTTCTTCCGGATGCCATTCTGCAAGTGAGGCAATTGCCTGGTATTGCTCCTTAGTCAAAACCGAATTAGTATCGTCCGAGCATTCGTGTTCCCACGGCAGTTCGTAGACAATGCCCTCTTCCTGATAGCCCATATAGTTGTGATAGGAATCGGGAACCAACCGTACATAATCCTCTTCGAGCAGGATTCTTAGGAGCTTTTCTGCATCATATATCTGCAGCGGTGTCCCGCCCTTATACAAGGCTGTCGCTACTTCAATGGCCAATCTGGCATTGGCAGAATAACTGTTGGAAACAACAATTTTCCATCCCTGTTGCCGGTCGTGTGAGGCAAAGATATTCAGGCGTGAAAGGCCCAGTTCTCCGTAATGGTCAGTTGCGAACCGCATGAAATCCTCCGGACTGTCAATGTCATACATTTCCGTCACATTCACGAATTTCTTCTTATAGTAGGCCACATCACGCAGTTCTTCTGTGGCATTCAAAGTGTGTCTGAATTAGGAATCATTGTTCGCTATCCAAACAAATCCTCCAATGTTATCTCACTTTGTACAACTCCCGAATGTGAGTTCTGACGGACTCCATAGGTTGTTACCATCGTAAGATGTACCGCCTTGCGTGTTTTTGTAGCCTCGATAAACGCACTCTTTTTGTTACGCAACTCGCGTTCGTAATCAGCATCAATGGTGAACTCAGACATAGAGTATTTCATCTCGCAGACATTGATCACCTGGTCATTGCGGTCTATCAGCAAATCAATTTGTGCTCCGTTGCCATTTTCATCTGCCTCTTTTCGCCATGAGTAGATGTTACTCAATACTCCTGAAATACCCAGACCAGCCTTGATTTGCTGTATGTGAGCCATACACAGGCGCTCAAAAGCCAAACCACTCCATACCCGATGCGCTGCAGAATCTATAGAAACAGACCAGAAATGCTCGTCATTGTTTTTGTTTTGCTGGATAAACTTGAAATAAAAGAGTGTATAGTTATCGACTAATTGATAGATTGCTTGTTTTGTCTTTTTGCCATAGCCACTGTATTTTCGTATAAATCCGCAGTACTCCAACTCATCAAGCACCTTACTCAGCGCACCGTTACTCGGCTTGTCAATTGCGGTCATAATTTCCTCGCGAGTCATACCAACCTTTTTACGGCCAAGAGCGGTTACGACATCTATATATTGCTCTGGTGACTTAAACAATGATGCATAGAGTAGATTAAACTCATTTGACAATTTACCATTCTTGGCAAAGAAAATCTTATCAATGTTTTGAGCAAGACTGAGCTCCTTTTCAAGCATACTCCAATAAAAAGGTATACCTCCCAACACCATATAGCACTCGGCTATTTGATACCTGCTCATTTCAAGACCTCTGTTTTGAGCAAACATTTCACACTCACGCAAAGTAAAAGGCTGAAGTGCTATGCGTTGTGTAACACGGTTATGAAGTCCACCATGGTCATTAATCACTTTGTTGATAATCCACGATGTAGCAGAACCGCAAATAATCAGAACAATATCCTTTCTGGCCGACGCCCATCCATTCCAGAAATGTTCAAAAGCAGAAATGAAATTTGAACGAGGTGTATCCATCCATGGAAGCTCGTCCAGGAAAATTATCTTTTTCTCATCTGTCGAATTCTTCAGGAAATGAGATAACAGACTGAATGCCTCCAACCACGATTGCGGTATTGGGCAATCATCGTATCCGGCATCACGAAGTGAAATGGCAAAACTGAACAGCTGGTCTTTTGTCTTGGCATTTGCCAGGCCGGTATGCTGAAATGTGAACTTATAGCCAAATGTTTCACGAATCAGATATGTCTTGCCTACTCGTCTACGACCATAGACTGCTATCAACTCCGAGTACTCCGACTGTGCTGCCGAAAGCAATATTTTCTGCTCTTCTTTTCTTCCTATTATCATAACTATAGAATTTTGTCTTTACAAATATAGAACAAATTAATCACATAATCAGCCAAATCTCATAAAATTCTGGAGATTTGGCTGATTATAGCCGATTTTTGAAGCAAAAGCAACGCTTTCTTTCAATAGTATCAAGGTTGTATCGGATATAATTTACGTGTTGTTTTTTCTGTCATACTCTTCTAATGAAGCCTTATTCTTTCCTCCGGCAGCCATTCTGCAAGTGAGACAATCGCCTGATATTGCTCCTTGGTCAGAATCGAATTAGCATCGTCCGAGCATTCGTATTCCCACGGCAGTTCGTAGACAATGCCCTCTTCCTGATAGCCCATATAGTTATGATAGGAGTCGGGAACCAACCGTACATAATCCTCTTCGAGCAGGATTCTTAGGAGCTTTTCTGCATCATATATCTGCAGCGGTGTCCCGCCCTTATACAAGGCTGTCGCTACTTCAATGGCCAATCTGGCATTGGCAGAATAACTGTTGGAAACAACAATTTTCCATCCCTGTTGCCGGTCGTGTGAGGCAAAGATATTCAGGCGTGAAAGGCCCAGTTCTCCGTAATGGTCAGTTGCGAACCGCATGAAATCCTCCGGACTGTCAATGTCATACATTTCCGTCACATTCACGAATTTCTTCTTATAGTAGGCCACATCACGCAGTTCTTCAGGAACATCCTGCGGATTTGTATAGATGCGTCCCCTGAATCCCCGCTTCCGGTGATAAGCCTCATACACCTCGTTGGCAATGCGGAAATAGGTGCAGTACTTTCGTATGGTCATGGTTTCCAAAATAGGTGCAGAATACCCGTGCACCGAGTCCTCCAATGCCTTGATGGCCGTTTCCCGATCTTCCACCTCAATTTTGAAATTCTGTACTATGCGATTAAAATCCTTCTGTGCAATCCGTCCTGTACGCTGCTGGTACGGAAGGTTATGCGCCACGTAATCGTTGAACCTGTCGGGATTTGCGACAATGACATCAATCATCCGTTCCAGATAGTCGAAGAGGCGGGTTAGATTCTCCCTGCACCACGTATCATCTGGTTCTGCATCCGTATACTTGGGACGATTCGTAATAATAAAATGGGTATGCTTCCGGTCTGTAACACGGATTGACCGGGAATCCCCGTATCGACTTGAAGCGACATGAAACCACCTGGTCTCCATCGGGTTGAATGCAAACCAATCTGCAAGAAACGCTTCCCGACTGTCATATTCCCCTGAAGCGAGCAATTCCTCGGCGTCCCCCCACTCTTCCTGTGTAGGCCGTGGTACTTCGATATAGAATCCCCGGTACTCATCGTCGCCCATTACAGCCAGCCGCTCGAACCGATGTTGAATCTCAACCAGCCGTCCAAGCATATCGCCACCAACGACAATTTCCCATTGACGGCTTTCACCCAATGCTTCCAAATGCGAGGCATTCAAGCCGACCTCCTTCGCCAAATCGACAAGGAGCTTTCTATCTATAATCTTTCTTTCGTTCATTTCTATATGTCCATTAAATTTCAATAAACCTGGCCGGATCAAATCCGTTCATCAGGTGTTCATCCTCAAAAACATATCCCATCTGGTTGCAGATTATACGGGTCCGGCAAATCATAGTGTCGATGTTGGTATGCGAATGCCCGTAGATCCAGGCATCGATCCGGCTGTTTGCTATCAGTTCTCCGTATTCACTGGCAAAGGCACTGTTCAGCACGGAACCCTTATGATGCGGAGCCACTGCCTGGAGTGTCGGCAGGTGGTGCGTAACCACCACGATATGGGCTGCCGTGCTCTCCTTAACGCTTTTCCGGATAAAGCTGATACAAGTCTCATGCATCCGGTTGAATTCATCCACCTGCAGCAGCTTCCCGTCGAACCTGATCTGGCGGAAGTCATTCATGCCTTTCCACACGAAATACTCATCGTTCGGGTTGATCCGTGACCACAACGTACTCAGGACGAAGTCGGTGTCATCAATGCGGACGACCTGATTTTGATAGTAACCTACATTTTCCCGGAACATCCACCGCCATTGCAGGCCCCGTTCCATCACGTCGGAACAGTTGTAGTATTCGTGGTTGCCGGGGACAATCAGCACCTGCCGGTAATTCTCCGAAGCCCATTTCCAGAACTTCGTCAACGGAGCAACCTTATCCCTGAGATAGAAAATATCCCCGGCCAGCACCAGCACATCGCCTGTTACAGGCAATTCATTGTTTTTCAAGTATCTGCTGTTCTCCTGAAACTCCATGTGCAGATCACTCATGTATTGTATCTTCATCTTACTGTTCTCCTTTCCTTGATTGTTCAATCTGTTTCCCTATGATTGCCTTTACCTGCACAAATGAAACCGGAGTAAAATCGTTATTGTCCACTCCGACATCATATTGTGTCGGAAGAAGCATACTCAGCCGAGAAGCATCCTTTCCGGTATTGTTCCTGCGGGTATGCACGTGTCCGAAAAGTTGCCATGTGTCATCGTATGAGCCGCCATAGCAAAGGAACGGACAGTGATTCAGATAAATCTTCTGTTTATCCACCTCGATATACATCTGCATCGTTATCTGCTCGAAGTATTTCGAGTAATTTTGTCTCAGGTTCTTGATGTCGTGGTTGCCGGAAATAAGGTATATTTTCCCGTTCAGCCTGTTCAGTATGTTTATCCATTCGGCGGAACCGCCCAGACAGAAATCGCCCAGGTGGAACACGATATCCTCCGGACCGACCACGCGGTTCCAGTTGGAAATAATCGTTTCATTCATGTGCGACACATCCTTGAAGGGTCTGTTGCAGAACCTGATGATATTGGTGTGGTTGAAGTGGGTGTCGGATGTAAAAAACACCCTACTTCCGTCAAATTTATAATTCATAATCTTTTCATTCATGCGCATCACTGCGCGGTTAATAATACATTGCATTCTGCCCGTGGACGGAATTGACGGAGAAGAGCACATCGTGCGAACATCACCAACAGGCACAAAACAAAAACCGTCGAAAAGTTTGGTAAGGAAAATAACCGTCACCCGGCAAAAATGCACCGGAACAATATTTTTCAGCCGCCATATTTGGAGTTTCCCGACATTTTTCCGAAATTTAACCGATCGGACCGCGCCGGACATCCGGCACAGCGGAAACCGCTTCGGCAGACTATGCCTAAACCTTAAAAACAGAGATAACCGATGAAGAAAATCCTCTTATGCTGGCTGGCCGCGGCGACGGCGCTGACGGCCGGCGCGCAGAGCAACGAATGGCAGGACGCCGGCGTGAATGCCGTGAACCGAATGCCGATGCATGGCTCCTGGTTCGCGTACGAATCGCCGGAAGCCGCACAAACGGGCGACAAGACCCTCTCGGAGCGGTTCGTCACGCTGAACGGAAACTGGAAATTCAACTGGGTGCGCGACGCCGACCAGCGACCGACGGACTTTTTCCGCGTCGGCTACAACGACAAAGGCTGGAACGACATGCCCGTGCCGGGACTCTGGGAGCTGAACGGATACGGCGATCCGGTCTACCTCAACGTCGGTTACGCCTGGCGGGGCTGGTTCAAAAACGATCCGCCGCACGTTCCCGTCGAGCAGAACCACGTGGGTTCCTACCGCCGTACGGTCGACATCCCCGCGGCATGGGCCGGCAGGCAGATCGTCGCGCATTTCGGCTCGGTGACGTCGAACATCTACCTCTGGGTCAACGGCCGCTATGTGGGTTACAGCGAGGACAGCAAGCTGGAGGCCGAGTTCGACCTGACGCCCTACGTGAAACCCGGCCGGAATCTCATCGCGTTCCAGGTCTTCCGCTGGTGCGACGGCACATACCTCGAAGATCAGGACTTCTTCCGCCTTTCGGGCGTGGGCCGCGACTGCTACCTCTACGCGCGCGACAAACGGCAAATTACGGACATTCAGGTCGACGCCGCGCCTTCGGCCGACTACACCGCGGGAACGGTAGCCGTCAAAGCCTTCTTCCCCAGGCAGGCGCGGGGATGCAGCGTCGAACTGGCGCTCACCGACGCCCAAGGGCGCAGCGTCGCGTCGCAGCAGCTGCGCGTCACGAAGGACGAGGAGCGCTGCACGCTCGACGCCGGGAAAGTCGCCCTGTGGAGCGCCGAGACGCCCGTGCTGTACGGACTGACGGCGACGCTCCGCGCGCCGGCGGGCGAAGTGATCGAGGTCATTCCGCTCCGGATCGGATTCCGCGACGTGAAGATCGAGGGCGGGCAGCTGCTCGTCAACGGCCGGCCGGTGCTGATCAAGGGCGCCAACCGGCATGAGATGGACCCCGACTACGGCTATTACGTCTCCGAGGGGCGCATGCTGGAGGACATCCGCATCATGAAGGAGAACAACATCAACGCCGTGCGCACGTGCCACTACCCCGACGACGCCCGCTGGTACTCGCTCTGCGACCAATACGGACTCTACGTCGTGGCCGAGGCCAATATCGAGTCGCACGGCATGGGTTACGGCGAAAAGACGCTGGCCAAGAATCCGCTCTACGCCAAGGCGCATCTGGAGCGCAACGAACGCAACGTGCAGCGCAGCATCAACCATCCGTCGGTCATCATCTGGTCGCTGGGCAACGAAGCGGGCGACGGGCCGAACTTCGACGCCTGCTACGACTGGATCAAGGCTTACGACCCCTCGCGGCCGATTCACCACGAACGGGCCGTCTATTCGCCCGGCAGCCGCAACACGGACATTATCTGCCCGATGTACTGGGGCTACGAGCGGTGTGAGAAATACCTCGCCGAGAATCCCGCCAAACCGCTGATCCAGTGCGAATACGCCCACGCTATGGGCAACTCGATGGGCGGATTCAGGGAGTACTGGGAGCTGATCCGCCGCGAACCGAAATACCAGGGCGGATTCATCTGGGATTTCGTGGACCAGTCGCTGCGCAAGAAAGGCCGCAACGGCGTGACGGTCTACGGCTACGGAGGCGACTGGAACCCCTACGACCCCTCGGACCAGAACTTCTGCGACAACGGCCTGATCGGTCCCGACCGCATTCCGAACCCACACATGGAGGAGGTGCGCTACTACTACCAGTCGGTCTGGACCTCGTGGGCCGGCGATGCGGGGAATACGGTCGAGGTCCTCAACGAAAATTTCTTCCGCGGCCTCGAAAACTACGACCTCCATTGGGAGGTGCTCTGCGACGGGACGCCCCTCCGCCGGGGCGTCGTCGACGGACTGAAAGCCGCGCCGCAGCAGCGCGTGCGCATCACGCTCCCCTACGATCCGGCCACGCTGCCCGCGGCGGGCGAACTGCTGCTCGACGTGGCCTACAAACTCAAGACGGCCGAAGGCATCCTGCCCGCGGGCCACACCGCGGCGCGCGCCCAGCTGCCGATCCGCGAATACGTCTTCACGGCTCCCGCGGCGAAATCCGCAGCCGAAGGTGAATCGCTCTTCGTTGCGGACAACCACAAAGACTTCCTGATCGTCGCGGGCAACGGCCTGCGGCTCGACTTCAGCCGCAAGACGGGCTTCATCACCCGTTACGAAGTCCGCGGGCTCGACTTCCTGGCCGACGGCTCCACGCTGCGCCCCAACTTCTGGCGCGCGCCGACCGACAACGACTTCGGCGCCGGACTGCAACACAAAATGGCCGTCTGGAAACAGCCGGAGATGAAACTCAAGACGCTGACCCATGCCGAGGCCGACGGCATCGTCACGGTGAAGGCCGGCTATGAAATGCCCGGGGTGCAGGCCACGCTGGAGATCGAATACGCCGTCGACAACACGGGCGCCGTCACGATCGCACAGTCGTTGCACGCCACGCCGGGGGCCGAGGTTCCCGACATGTTCCGCTTCGGCATGCGCTTCGAGATGCCCGAGGCGTTCGACCGCCTGCAATACTACGGCCGCGGACCGGGCGAGAACTACGCCGACCGCAAATCGTCGGCCTTCGTGGGACTTTACCGCCAGAGCGTCGACGAGCAGTTCCACCCCTACATCCGCCCGCAGGAGACCGGCACGAAGAGCGACCTGCGCTGGTGGCACCTCGCGGACATCGGCGGACGGGGTCTTACGGTGACCTCCGACGCTCCGTTCTCCGCCTCGGCGCTTCACTACCCGCAGGAGTCGCTCGACGAAGGCCCCGCAAAACGGCAGGGACACTCGCCCGAGGTCGAAAAGCAGAAGAACGTTTCGGTATGCCTCGACAAGGTGCAGTACGGACTGGCGTGCGTCAACTCGTGGGGCGCGCTGCCGCTGCCCGAATACCGGATTCCCTACGCCGACTACACGTTCCGCCTGAAGATCGCGCCTGCGACCCGCCTATAAGCCGCGCCACACGCCCGAAGGCCGGAGTCCCCCGCGGATTCCGGCCTTTTTATCGGCCGCAGGACTTGCCGGGGAGACAAAAAATGCGCATCTTTGTCGTCCGTTAAACGATCCCGAACATGTTATACACCGAAGATACGCGCATCGAAGCGCTGGCCGTACACGTCGTCGGCAACAAATCGAAGGACGAACCCCTGACGGTCTCGCCCGAACTCTCGGCACAGGTCGCCGACGAAGGGCTGATGCGCACGCTCACGGCCTATTTCCTCGGCGGCTTCAAGAGCGAGGAGTGCTACAACCTCCACCACGAGACCGACCTCGGGTGCAACGAGGTCTGGAACTTCGCATGCAGGATCTTCGACGATCCGGAGGCGCTCCTCGAACATTCGGTGAGCCTGGCCAAGCACCTCTACGAGAGCGGCATGCACCCGCAGATCAAGGGCGGCGAATTTTACACGGTCTACTTTTCGGACTGCAATTTCGGCGGCGAACGCTGCGACGCGCTGGGGCTGTTCAAGTCCGAGACGCGCGACACGTTCCTCGACGTCGAACAGCAGGCCGGAGGGGTGCACATCGCGGCCCGCGAAGGCATCGACATCAAACGGCTGGACAAGGGAGCCGTCATTTTCAACACGGAACGCGAGGAGGGGTTTGCGGTCTTCGTCGTCGACAACACCAACCGCACCGAAGCACGCTACTGGATCGACGACTTCCTGCGCGTGCGCCAGCGGCAGGACAACTACCACAATACGCACAACACGCTGGCGATGTGCAAGAAATACGTCACGAAACACCTCTCGAAGGAGTTCGAGGTGTCGAAGGCCGACCAGGCCGAGCTGCTCAACGAGACGATGAAGTATTTCCAGGAGCAGGAGAGCTTTTCGATGGACGATTTTTCGGAGAAGGTGATCCGCCAGCCGGAGGTCGTGGAGAGCTTCACGCGCTTCCGCCAGGAGTACGAACAGGACCGCGACATCCGCATCGAGGACGAATTCGGCATCTCGGATTCAGCCGTCAAGAAGCAGGCGCGGTCGTACAAGAGCGTCATCAAGCTCGACCGCAATTTCCACATCTACGTCCACGGCAACCGCAACCTGCTGGAGCAGGGCGAGGACGAGAAGGGCAAGTTCTACAAAGTCTATTACGAAGAGGAGGAGTAGGACTACCCGAGCATGCCGCCCAGCACCAAACCGAACAGCACGAGGAACAACGCCCAGTGGCACAGCCGGAGGTAATGACGCCCTCCGGCTTTTTCACACAGCAGCGACACCAGCCAGAAGACGCACCAGCCGCCGAACACCAGCAGCAGCAGGAGTTCGAGCGCGAAATTGCGCGGCAGGACGCCCGTCCCCAGCAGCAAAAGAAAAGCCGCGCAGAGGAACAGGTCCACTGAAATCATCTGAACGCCGCAGCGGCCCATCAGCCACGCCTCGTAAGCTCCGGAAGGGGCCGTTGCCGCATCAGGGCGCGCCGCCGAGTAGAAGCGGTTGCCCGAAAACACGTGTACGAAGAATGCGGCGGCGAGCAACGCTCCGGCCGCCAGAAACCATCCGTTCATCATCATCCCATTTTACGGTAAATACACTCCGGCATGTGCCGGATCAGCCACGCAGGCAGCCGCCAGCGGCGTGTGACGACCGCCACGCTACGGCGGCGGCGGATGGCCCGCACGATCCCCTCCACGACCCGGTCGACGGGCATCACCCAGAACAGCCCCTCGCCCTTGGCCATCTCCGTCGCGACGAATCCCGGACGGATGTCGGTCACCGGGAGGGGCAGTCCGGACTTCGCAGCCCGCTGCCGCAGGCCCTCGGCATAGTTGATCTGATAGGCTTTCGAGGCGTTGTAGGCCGGAGCCGCACCGCCGCCGCGCAGGCCCCCGACCGACGTGATGACGACCAGATGGCCGCCGCCCCGCTCCTCGAAACGGCCGTAGGCCCAGTCGACCGCCGCGGTCCAGCCCACGACGTTGGTGCGGATGGCCGGCTCTTCCAGCGCATAGTCCAGTCCGGGATTCAGGTCGCCGGTTCCGGCGCTGACCACGCACAAATCCATGCCGCCCAGCTCTCCGGCGAGGCGTTCCAGCGCCGCACAGGCGGCGGCAGGGTCCATGATGTCGGCCGCGGCGTAACAAAAGCTGCCCGGACGGCTGGCCGCCAGCTCCTCCAGCAACGCCTCGCGCCGCCCGGTCACGCCGACCCGGTATCCCTCGGCCGCAAGGCGTTCGGCCAACGCCCGGCCGATGCCGGAAGTGGCCCCGATGACAATCGCTCGTTTCATGGAAACAAAGTTAACGGGTGCGCCCCAAAAAAACGTTGACGCAGATCAAGAAATCAGCGGACACGGCGGCGGATGCGGCTCAACGTCTCGGGACGCACGCCCAGATAGGAGGCCAGTTCCCGCAGGGGAACGAGCTGCAACACGTCGGGACAACGCTCCGTCAGGGCCTCGTAGCGTTGCTGCGGCGAGGCGGCATAGCGGTCCAGCAGACGTTCGTAAACCTCGGCCAGCATGTGTTCGGCCAGCCTGCGGCCCAGCCGCTCGCAGGCGGCATCGGTGCGGTAGAAGGTTTCGAGCCGTTCGCCGGGAACAAGCAGGGCCTCGGCGCCGCACATCGCCCCGATCGTCACCTGCGACGGCGCATCGACGCACATCGAGATATAGTCGCCGACGAACTCTCCGGCAAAGGCGTAACCCACGACATGCTCCTCTCCCGCGGCGTCGGCGTGCACGTAACGGAAAGCGCCCTGCACGACCAGTCCGCAGCGGTGGCTGCGGAGTCCCTGCCCGGAGAGGCGTTCGCCGCGGGCGAAACGCCGTACGACGCCCTCGCGGCGGATAAAGGCGGCGAGTTCCGAAAATTCGGCCTCCGTTATGTAGCGGTTGAAATTCACGGCTGTAAAGATAATCCATCAATTTGGGAGAACCAAACGAAGGCATCAAACATGCTCTGCCTCGCGGCCTTCGCGCTGCTTTGGATCGCCGGTCCCGGGCGGTATGCCGCCGGCAGCCGGATCGCCCGGCGGCTCTGCACCCGGCCCCCTGAAAGCCATTCGCACGCCGTCGGCACGCCACCTCGCAGACAAACGCCGCTCCGCTGGCCCGGATTTTGCCGCCCGGAAAGAAAAACCACACCGTCATGGCTCCGAAAACCAAAACTCCCGACCGGCTCACCGTCGAAGAACGCCGCGAACTCCCCGCATCGGCGTTCGGAATCCCCGAAACGCGCGAATTCCCGCTCGTCGACGCAGCGCACATCCGCGCGGCGGAAGCCTATTTCCGTTACGCGCCCGACGACAGGAAAGCCGCCCTGGCGCGCCGCATTCTCGCCCGCGCCCGCGAAATGGGCGTCGACGTCCGCAGCCGTGTGATCCGCGGCTGGGCCGGGGAGGCGTAGGAACCGAAAAAATCGCTATCTTTGTCTGCACGGGCCGCCGAAAGCCCCGTGCGGATAGATATGGAAACAATCACCGAATTTCTCATCGACTGGGGCTACTGGGGCCTCTTCCTCTCGGCGCTGATCGCCGGAAGCGTCCTGCCTTTCAGCTCCGAGGCGGTGATGGTGGTGCTCGCAGGCATGGGGCTTGATCCCGTGGGATGCGTCGTCGCGGCCGCGCTGGGCAACACGCTCGGCGGCATGACCTGCTACTGGATCGGGACGCTGGGCAAGACCGAATGGATCACCCGGCTGGGTGTCTCGACGCGCCAACTGGCCCGGGCGCGGAAATTCCTCTCGGGACGCGGGGCGCTGATGGCCTTCTTCGCCTTCCTGCCCACCATCGGCGAGGCCATCGCCATCGTGCTGGGACTGATGCGCAGCAACGTGTGGCTGACCGGCAGCGCGATGCTCGCGGGCAAGACCCTGCGTTACATTGTCGTACTGGCGACCTTCCGGGGCGCCCTATCCCTTTTCTGATATGGAAATTCGCAAAACCGAAACCCCTTCGCGGGAACTGTTGCTGCTGGCCGACGAGGTCGAAGCCTCGGTGGCCGACTACATCGGCCGCGGAACGTGCTACGCCGCCTGCGACGGCGGCCGGATCGTCGGACAGTACGTGCTGATCCACACGCGGCCCTTCACGGCCGAGGTCGTGAATATCGCCGTCGTGCCCGACCGCCAGCGGCAGGGCATCGCCACGGCCCTTTTGGCCCACGCCGCCGACACGGCCCGCCGGGCGGGGTTCCGCCTGCTCGAAATCGGCACGGGCAATTCGGGATTCGGGCAGATCGCCCTCTACGAACGCTGCGGATTCGTCCGCTGCGGCATCGACGTAGACTATTTCCGCAAGCACAGCCCTACGCCGATCTTCGAAAACGGCGTGGAGTGCCGCCACATGGTGCGCCTGCGCATGGAACTCGTTTGACCGGGTTCCTGCCGGCAGGGAGAAAAGACGTGCGGCAGGAACCCGATCTGTTCTCACGCCGCCGACCGCAGGGCAGTCCTCCTATAAAAAAGCAAGGACGCAGGTACAACCCCTACAGTCGGCCCGTTACAGCCTTATGATGGTAGTTGCCCTTACGCCCAAGCCTATATTCCGTCCAAAGCCGAAGCCGCCGGACGAGACTATAAAAAAATGTGGAAGGAACCCGGCCCGGCGAACAAACAGTGACGCCTCATTTTGCTTTGTCCGGAAATTCCATGAAGAATCTCCCAAAAGCCGGACCGGGTTACATTCCTTCCGCACAAGTCATGTACCTGGTCCGTTCTCACGCCGCCGCCCGCAGGGCAGTCCCTATAAAAAAGCAAGGACGCAGGTACTAACTCCTTATGGTAGGCCTTGCGAGCCCTTCACGGTAGTTTTTCCTACGCCCAAGCCTGTCCCCCGCCCGAACGGGCAGGGACAAGGCTCAAGTTTCAGACAAAATTTATACCGTGAATAAAGCCGTATTACTACGACAGTCGCAAGTTTACCATAAGTATAAAGGTTTGTCTTAACCTTTGTTTCTATTTTCTATTGCGAAGATAGTCAAATAATCCGACTAACCAAAAAATCCGGCCCCCTTTCGGAGGCCGGACCCACTATAAATAACTATGACAAAAACTTTCGTTTATGCGTTGGCGGTCGCCAGCGGCGAAGCCTGCGTGTAGGTGCGGGCGGCCAGCTCCTTGTCGAGCATGTACAGCCCGAACTTGTTGCCTTCGACGGCCTCGCAGGCGGTGATCATCTCGCGTGCCGACTCCTCCTCCTCGACCTGCTCGTCGACGAACCAGACGAGCATGTTCGACGAAGCGTAATCCTTGTCCTCGGCGGCGATGGCGGCCAGATTGTTGATCATGGCCGTAACCTCCTTCTCATGGACCAGCGTGTCCTGGAACATCTCCAGCGGCGAAGTCCAAGCAGTGCGCACCTCCTCGATCGGGAGCAGCTTCACCTCGGCGTCGCGCGAGAGAATGTAGTTCATAAAGATCCGCGCATGGTCCTGCTCCTCCTGGAACTGTACGTAGAACCAGTTGGCGACACCCTTCAGCCCCTTGGCCTCGGCGTCCATCGACATCGAAAGATAGAGATAGGCCGACCAAAGCTCGGCATTGATCTGCGCGTTCATCGCTTCGTGTAATTTCTTGCTTAACATAACTGTATTGTTTTAAGTTTGCGGTTTATCATCGTTCGTGATACAAATATACAATAGTTTTTCGTGATTTGTATCAAAATAGTCATCAAATTATTTTATATCGAAATGGCGAGACATTATAAAACAAAATAGACGGCGTCCGAATACGTATTCGGGCGCCGTCGGATGGTTTTCAGCGGAATGCGGATCAGTCGTCGATCTCGATCAGGCGGAACTGAAGGTCGAATTTCAGGTCGAGACCGTTGTCGAGCTTCACCTCCCAGTCGCGCTTGTCGCGGTCGATCGAGACGATCTTGCGGCCTGCGAAGTTCTTGGCGACATAGTCGCGGATCTGCTGCGGAACGATGGCTGCGGGAACCTCGCCGTACTTGCAGTCGACCTCCTTCCACGCTCCGTCCTTGGCGAACTCGACCTTCGAGCCGTTGACGAAGACCACCTTGTAATCCTTGTCGAACAGTTCCTCGTCGACTTTGGCGTAGGAGACCTCGACAGCCTTGAAGTGGGTCTGGACGAACTGTTGCGCAACGGCGGGAAGTTCGCCGACGGTGATGATCCGGTCTTTACCGGCGAAAGCGGGAACCGAAGAGGCCATGACGGCCAGCGAAGCGAGAAGAATCGTGAACTTTTTCATAATCGTAGTGTTTTAATTGAATTTCGTACTGCAAAGTTGCGGCCCGAAACTGAAACGAATCTGAAAAAAGCGGATTTCCTGCATTTTTTTTCACGCCGGGAAATCGACCGCGAAGCAATGCCGCCCCTCCTTATAAGAATAGGACACCTTCAACCCGTAGAGACGGCAGACTGCGTCGACCACGGCAAGGCCCAGCCCCGTAGAACCCTCCTTCTTCGTTCCCTGATAGAACCGGTCGAAGATACGCCCGGCGTCGAGCGGACCGCCCGCACCGCTGTTGCAGACCGTGAAGCGACGCGGAGCGACGCGCACCGTCACCTCGCCGCCCTCGTCGCCGTGAACGAATGCGTTTTTCAGCAGGTTGGCGACCACGCTCCCGGCCAGCGACGGATTCATCCGCGCCGTGAGCGGCCCCTCGTCCACGAGCGCAAAGCGCATGCTGCGGTAGGCGTAAATCTCCTCCATGTCCTCGGCCGTGCGGCGCACCAGTGCGTTCACGTCGACCTCTTCGGCCTCGGGGAACTGGCCGTTGTCGATCTTCGACAGCAGCAGCAGCGAACGGTTGAGCCGCACGAGGTAGTCCAGCGTCCGCTGCACCTTGGCGATCTCGCCCAACTGCTCCCCGGTGAGCGCATGCGCATCGTCGACCAGCATTTCCAACCGGTTGCGGCAGACCGCCAGCGGAGTCTGCATCTCGTGCGAGGCGTTGCCGATAAACTGTTTCTGCCGCTCGAACGACGACTCGGCCCGCTCGGCATAGCGGCGCGCGGCATCGTTGAGTTTCCGGAACTCCGTGACGGAGGTCTCGACGGCCAGCGGCGCATTCCGCGCCCCCACGGTGTAACCGTCGAGCCACCGCAGCAGGGCGTAGAGCGGCCGCATCGTGCGGTAGAGCACGATGACCGAGACCAGCAGGATCATCAGCAGCAGGAAGAGGTAGAGGCAGACCATCCACCGGAGGATCGACTCCCGGAGGTCGTCCTTCTCGATGGTCGGAGTCATCACCGTCAGTTCGCGCCATTGCCCCGCGCCGTCGCGGAACACCTTGCGCAGCACGCGGGCCGGCTCCTTGTCGTCGCGTTCGGGAATGAAAATCTCCTCGTCGGAATAGCGTTCGTGGTGCTGTGCGGCGGCATATTGGGGCGACACTTCGTGCAGGAAATAGCCGTTGTTGCCCTCGTCCGCCGGAACGGGAAGCTCCCGTCCGGCCAGAACCCGCTTGACGATCACTTCGGCACGAGCTTCGAGCGCGTCGTCCACCTCGTCGTTGATCTCGTCGATCAGCGTGAAGTAAAACAACACGGCCCATGCCGCCAGAAGCAGCGACAGCGCCCACGAAAGGTGCAGCAGGATGCGGTAAACCAGTTTCACGGCTGTACGAGTTTATAGCCGAAGCCGTAGACTGCGCGGATCTCGATGTCGGCGCCCGCATCGTGGAGCTTGCGGCGCAGGTTCTTCATCTGCGCATAGACGAAATCGAAATTGTCGGCCTGGTCGATATGGTCGCCCCAGACCCCTTCGGCCAGCGCGGTCTTGTCGACCGTGTGGTTGGGGCGGGACATGAAGTAGTGGAGGATGTCGTACTCCTTGCGCAGCAGCTCCACCTCGCGGCCCGCCACCTCGACCCGGCGGCTGTCGGGCCACAGGCGCACGTTGCCCGCGTCGAGGCTCTCGTAACCGCCGCGCTGGTGACGGCGCAGGACGCTGCGGATGCGGGCGCTCAATTCCGCCAGGTGGAACGGCTTGGGAAGGTAGTCGTCGGCGCCGAGTTCCAACCCCTCGATCTTGTCGTCGAGGGAATCGCGGGCCGAAATGATGATCACCGCAGCCGGGCTGCGACGCCTCTTCAGCTCTTCGAGCAGCCGCAGGCCGCTGCCGCCGGGCAGCATGATGTCCAGCAGGATGCAGTCGTAGTCGTATGCGGCGATCTTGTCGAGCGCCGCGGCGTAATCGGCGGCCTGCTCGACGACGTACTGCTCCCGGGTCAGCGTCCGGACCATGATCTCCCGCAGGGAGGGTTCGTCTTCAACAATGAGTATCTTCATAATACACTCCTTTTTCTCGTTTCTCGGGACAGGGGGAGGGGCGAAAATCCGGTCTTGAAACCCGCGGCCCGCCACCGCCCTCCGAAACCCGTCTTTCAGACGGGCGAAATTACGGCCCGAATCCGAAAGGAAACTGAAATGCCGGGAATCAGCGCTGCCCGGTGCGCCGGAAATAATTCTGCAAGACCAGCAGTGAAATGATCTTTTCGCGCCGGCGGTCGCGGAACTGCGCGACGTATTCGTGCGCATGCGCGATGATCGCCTCGGCCTCGTTCGGATGTTCGATGTAGTAGCGCATCCGCTCTTCGAGGTCGGAATAGTCGGGCCGGATCTCGACGTAGTGGTAACCGGGGATGAGCGTGCCCTCCATGAACCACGTCTCGTAGGTCGGACAGGGCATCACGGCCAGCGAGTTCGACGACATGATCCACTTGAGGTTCGTCGCCACGTCGTAGCCCTCGATCGCCAGAATGAACTTGTAGTTCAGGTGGTCGTACATCGAAATATGGGGTTTGGTCCACTCCGGGGGATATTCGGGACGGGGCGTCGAGATGCCGGCATCGCAGCACTCCGAACCGAAATACATGCGCATGAAACGTTCGCGGTGGGGACGCCGCGTGATCGCCAGCCGGAAAATCGCCTTGTCCGACTTCTTCCGGAACGGAATGTCGTCCCGCAGGAAGATGAAATGGCGGACCTTGTCGAGGTTCAGCAGCACCGAATTGGCGTTGTCGCCGCAGATCGGCCTGCTCTTGACGATCGACGGCACGTCGGGAACCGTCGTCACGTCCCCGGGAACGGTATTCCACAGCAGGCGGTCGCTGAACCAGCGGGTGAACTCGTAGGTATCGAAGAAATAGGCCGTCTTGACGCCCCGACGGAACTTGTGGTCGCCTAACGGACGCAGCCCTTCGCGGGGGGGGGTCGCAGGCGCAGGCGACAGTTTGTTGTAATAATCCGCCCGCCGACAGATGTACTCCCAGTCGGGGCGGCGTTCCGCCTCGGCGAGTACCCGGTCCAGACGGGACTGCAACAACCGTTTCGGCGTAAGGTAACGCGCGAAACTCCGCAGGAACCAAAACAGTTTGATCTGTTTGTTGTGAAAAATACGGTTCAGACGGTTCATCGGCAATGGGTTTAGCTCAACAAAGATACGAAAAAGTCGAATGGGTTGCAAAACAGAACCGTACAAGATTCCGTAAAACCGCCTACTGATATAAAAGGGGCGTTACGGCTCCAAAGATAAAAAAATTCCGCGAAAACGAACAAAAAAAGGCGGAAACATCGGTTTCCGCCTTTTGCCGGGGATCGCCCCGCTTATGCCTTCAGGCCGTCGTAGGCCCACTTCACATAGGTCGCACCCCAGGTATATCCGCCGCCGAAAGCCGACAGAATGAGGTTGTCGCCCTTGCGCAACTGGCTCTCGTAGTCGCAAAGACACGAAGGAATCGTGGCGGCCGTGGTATTACCGTTGCGGTCGATGTTGATCATGCACTTGTCCTGCGTGATGCCCATACGGCGCGCCGTGGCGTCGATGATGCGCAGGTTGGCCTGATGGGGAACCAGGAAACGGATATCCTCGCCCTTGAGGTTGTGACGCTCCATCATCTCCACCGAAACGTCGGACATCTTCGACACGGCAGCCTTGAACACGGCGTGGCCGTCCCACATGATCGTGTGCCAGTTGTTCTGCACGGTTTCGACCGAAGCCGGGTAGCGCGAACCGCCCGCCTTCATGTAGAGCTGCATCTCGCCCGAGCCGTCGGAATGCAGGATCGAATCCACGACTCCGAAACCTTCGGTATTGGCTTCCAGCAGCACGGCGGCGGCAGCGTCGCCGAAGAGCGGGCAGGTCGAACGGTCGGTATAGTCGACGATCGACGACATTTTGTCGGCGCCCACGACGATGACCTTCTTGCTCGTGCCGGCCTCGATGAACTTCGCGCCGGTGGTCAGGGCGAACAGGAAGCCGCTGCAAGCTGCCGAAACATCGAACGCAAAGGCGTTCTTGCAGCCAGCCTGGTCGGCGATCAGGTTACCCGTCGAGGGGAAGAACATGTCGGGGGTCACCGTGGCGCAGATCACCACGTCGATCTCCATGGGGTCCACCCCCGTCTTATCCAACAAATTGATGACCGCACGGGCGCCCATGTAGGAGCTGCCGATACCCTCGCCCTTGAGGATATGGCGCGTCTTGATACCCGTATGCGACATGATCCACTCGTCGTTGGTGTCGACCATCCGGCTCAATTCGTCGTTGGTGAGGATATATTCCGGAAGGTACTGTCCCACACCCGTAATAGCTGCTGTTATCTTACCCATTAGCTTTGGCTTTTCGTGTTTTGGTTAATTTTGAAACGCACGTTGCAGTTTCGCTGTCAGATCGGCCTTGATGACCTGTTCGGTCGAAAGGATCATGCTCCGGATCGCCTGGGGCGAAGAGCATCCGTGACCGATGATAACGGGCGCGTTGACGCCCAGGACGGGTGTTCCGCCCACGTTTTCGTAATTCATGGCGTCCCAGAAGGCATTGCGGCAGCCCAAGGCCGTGTTGATGCGGTAGAGGCCCTCGGCCATTTTCAGCGCCGTGTTGCCGACGAATCCATCACAGACGATCACATCGGCGACCTTGCCCGAAAAGAGATAGGAACCCTCGACATTGCCCACGAAATTGATCCGGCTCTCCGCCTTCAGCAGTTCGTAGGTGGCTTTGGTCTGGGCGTTGCCCTTGGTCTCCTCCTCGCCGATGTTGAGCACCGCCACGCGCGGACGCTCGATGCCCAGCACCGCCTCGGCGTAAATCGAGCCGATCAGGCCGTACTGCGCCAGCACCTCGGGCTTGCAGTCCACATTCAGGCCCACGTCCAGCAGCAGCGCAGGACGCCCTGCGATGGTGGGAACGATGGATGAAATCGTGGGACGCACCACACCCTCGATCGGTTTGACGGCATACATCGAACCGACCATCATGGCGCCGGTCGAACCTGCGCTCGCAAAACCGTCGACAGCTCCCTTGGCCAGGTAGCCGAACCCGACCGTGATGCTCGAATCCGCCTTGGCCTGGAAAGCCTTGGCCGGATGGTCGCCCATCTCGATCACCTCGGTGGTCGCTACGATTCCGAACCGCTCGGCGGGACATCCCTCCGAAGCGAGCACGGACTTAATTTTCTCTTCGTCGCCGAACAGCACGATACGGCTGTCCGACCCGATCGCATCGAGCGCCATGACGGCTCCCTTGACAGCCGCTTCGGGTGCATAATCGCCGCCCATGGCATCTACGCCAATCTTTATCATACTCGTACGAGTGTTGGTTGATATCCTGTCCCGCTCCCGACCCACCCCGGAAAATATACACGACCGGGGATTCAGGCGGCCGGAAGGGAACCTTCATAAATTAAAAAAGAGGCACTCCCCGCGGGGATGCACTCTTTTGAGCGCCGGAATTATTCGGCAGCTTTCTTCTCGATGGCGAGCTTTCCGCGATAGAAGCCGCACTCGGGGCATACACGGTGATAGAGCACCGCTGCGCCGCAGTTCGAGCAGGTAACCACCGTCGGAACGGTAGCCTTGTAGTTGGTTCTGCGCTTATCGCGTCGCGTCGACGAGACTTTGTGTTTAGGATGTGCCATTTTTAAATATAATTTATAAGTTTAAACGTATCTTTATCCGTGTTTATTTCGCGCCGCCGGGTTCCTCACCGCCTTCTCCGCCGTCCGCGCCTTCGGCCTCCATCCGCTCGCGCAGGGCGGCCAGCTTGGCCCATTCGCCCCCACCGCGCTCCCCGGCGCCTTCGGCCGCAGCCTCGATCGACGCGAACTCCCGGTCGGAAACGATCCGGAAGCGTTCGAGCATCTCGGGGTTGCACTCCCCCTCGGGATGCACCCGCTGGTAGGGCAGCGACAGCACGATGCTTTCGTAGATGTACTGCGCAAGTTCCACGCGGTCCTCGCCCGGCAGCATCCACATCACCTCGCCGTCGTATTCGTGCACCTCGTCGGAGAATTTCACCACCAGCTGCCCCTCGAAATCAATGGGCACACGGCAGTCCTCCAGGCATCGGTCGCATTCGACGACGACATGACCCGTGATCCCGACATCGAGCGTGAGCTGCTTCTCCGAGCGGTCCACACCGACCGAGACCTCACACCGTCCGTCCTTGATCTCCGTGCTTTCGAAGGCTTCGAACAACGCCTTGTCGACCTCGAAACGGAAGTCGTGACGACCGTTTTTCAGCCCTTTCCAGGCAATCGAATATCGTTGAGCTACCTCCATTTACGCACATTTAGTGCGCAAAGTTACGAAAAAATAAGACATTTGCAAAGAAAACCGCGAGTTTTAGCGTTCCCGGCCCGGCGGGGCGCAAATAAATTTGGCGTTGCACGACAGTTGTATTATTTTTACGGAAAAATAGTCCGCGCACGGCCCGCCGAACCGATCCGGCGCCGTATCCGGCCCGCGCGGCCCCGACAGAACATGGACGAAAAAGGATTTACAATCGAAGTCACGAGCCGCTACGAAGGGTGGTGGCGGTACAATGCGGCGCTGATGTGCGGCTGTTTCGACGCCGCCGGCCGGCGCATCGGATTCGCCTCGTCGGCATCGACCGTGGCCGACGTCGGCTCGAACCTTGCCGAACGCCCCGCAGACATCGCCGCGGACCGCACGGCCGCGCTGCAAACCATGCCGTGCGACCACCTCGTGCTCTACCTATATATAATCCCCCACACGCTGCCCGCGGACAACGAAATCGACGCGACCAGGCCCTTCGGGATCGAGGTGAGGATCTCCTATGCCGGACGCCGCCTGCGCACCGAAAAGCGGGAGATCAACCAATGGTCGGGCGCCTCGGTCGAAATGCGGGTCGATTCGAAAAAATAGGCTCCCGACCGACCCGGAAGCCGATATAAAGAAAAGAGGAAACCATCGCTGGTTCCCTCTTTTTCTATCGGATGGCTTACGACTATTTGTTGTTGTAAGCGGCCATCTTCTCGATCAGCATGAGGACCTTGTTCGAGTAGCCCCACTCGTTGTCGTACCACGAAACGACCTTCACGAAGGTGTCCGTCAGCGCGATACCGGCAGCCTTGTCGAAGATCGACGTGCGGGCGTCGCCCAGGAAGTCCGACGAAACGACAGCCTCCTCGGTGTAACCCAGGATGCCCTTCAGTTCGCCCTCCGAAGCCTCCTTCATGGCAGCGCAGATCTCGTCGTACTTGGCGGGCTTGGCCAGGTTTACGGTCAGGTCGACAACCGAAACGTCGAGGGTCGGAACACGCATCGACATACCGGTCAGCTTACCGTTCAGCTCGGGAATCACCTTGCCTACGGCCTTTGCAGCGCCGGTCGACGAGGGAATGATGTTGCCCGAAGCGGCACGGCCGCCGCGCCAGTCCTTCATCGAGGGACCGTCGACAGTCTTCTGCGTTGCGGTGGTCGAGTGAACGGTGGTCATCAGACCGTCGGTGATGCCGAACTTGTCGTGCAGAACCTTGGCGATGGGGGCAAGGCAGTTGGTGGTGCACGATGCGTTCGAAACGATCGTCTGGCCCTTGTAGGTATCGGTGTTCACGCCGCATACGAACATCGGGGTGTCGTCCTTCGAGGGAGCCGACATAACGACGTACTTGGCGCCGGCTGCGATATGAGCCTCGGCCTTCTCCTTGGTGAGGAACAGACCCGTCGACTCTACCACGTACTCGGCGTTAACCTCGTTCCACTTCAGGTTTGCGGGGTCCTTCTCGGCGGTTACGCGGATAGCCTTGCCGTTTACGATCAGCTGGCTCTTCTCCACGTTGAAATCCACCGTACCGTCGAAACGGCCGTGCATCGTGTCGTACTTCAGCATGTAAGCCATGTAGTCCACGGGAACCAGGTCGTTGATGCCCACCACTTCGATGTTGTCGTTCGTGCAAGCGGCACGGAACACCAGACGGCCGATACGACCGAAGCCGTTGATACCGATTTTAATAGTTGCCATAATAATTTGAATTATTTGTTAATAAAAAATTGCGTTATTTTTTTAACAGCACAAAAGTACATACTTTATATAATTTACGCAAATAAAAAATTAAATTTTTTTACGAACCGCGGACGCATCCGTTTCCCGGCACGCACCCGTCCGCCGGAAACCTCCGCCGTCTTCAGGCGCACAACACCGCGGAAGCCTACTGCGCAGCCAGTTTGGCCCGTTTGGCCATGGCCGAGGCGAAGACGAAATCGTTCAGCTCGCGGTTGTCCGCATGCAGGATGTCGTCCTTCGTCCCCTCCCACCACTTACGGCCGTCGTGGATGTATACAATTTTCTCGCCGATCTCCATCACGGAGTTCATGTCGTGGGTGTTGATGATCGTCGTGATGCCGTACTCCTGGGTGATCTCGTGGATCAGGTTGTCGATGACGATCGAGGTCTGCGGGTCGAGTCCCGAGTTGGGTTCGTCGCAAAACAGGTAGCGGGGATTCATCACGATAGCCCGGGCGATGGCCACGCGCTTGATCATGCCGCCCGACAGTTCGGCCGGATAGAGTTCGTTGGCCCCGTCGAGCCGCACGCGCTGGAGGCAGAAATTCACGCGCTCCATCTTCTCCCGCTCGCTCTGCGAGGTGAAGAGGTCGAGCGGCAGCTTGACGTTCTCCACAACGGTCGAGGAGTCCAGCAGCGCCCCGCCCTGAAAGATCATGCCGATGTCCTTGCGGATACTTTTGCGTTCCCGGAAACCGAGTTTCGAAAAGTTCACCTCGTCGTACCACACGTCGCCCGAATCGGGTTCGTGCAGGCCCACCAGCGTCTTGAGCAGCACGGTCTTTCCCGAACCGCTGCGGCCGATGATGAGGTTCGTTTTTCCGGTCTCGAATTCGACCGAGATGTCGTCGAGCACCACCCGGCCGTCGAACGACTTGACGATATGTTCGGCGCGTATCATATAAGCAGGACTTGTGTCAGGATCAGGTCGAAAAGCAGAATCACCACGCAGCTGGCCACCACGGCGCGCGTCGAAGCCGTGCCGACCTCCAGCGAGTTGCCCCGGGCGTTGTAGCCGTAGAAGGCCGAAATCGAGGTGATGATGTAGGCGAAGAAGACGGTCTTGATCAGCGTGTAGGTGATCGAATAGGGCTTGAAATCCATCAGCAGGCCGTCGACATAGTCGGCGGGGATCATAATGCCCGTCGCGGCGGCGATGAGGTATCCGCCCAGAATGCCGATCAGGATCGAGAGGATCGTCAGAAAGGGGAAGAAGACCATCGCGGCGACGATCTTCGGGAGGATGAGGTACGAGGCGGAGTTGACGCCCATGATTTCGAGCGCGTCGATCTGTTCGGTGATGCGCATGGTTCCGATTTCCGAGGCGATCGACGACCCGACCTTTCCGGCGAGAATCAGCGCCACGACCGCCGACGAAAACTCCAGGATCATCGTCTCGCGCGTGGCGTAACCCACCAGCGAGCGGGGAATGAACGGCGAATCGAGGTTGATGCACATCTGCAACGTGATGACCGCGCCGATGAAGACCGAGATGATGGCCGTCAGGCCGATCGAGTTGACACCGAGCGACTCCATTTCGAAAATGATCCGCCGGCGGTAGATGGCGGCCTTCTCCGGACGGGAAAAGACCTTTCCCATCAGCATGAAATAGCGCCCTATGAGTTCGAAAATCTTCAACATGCTACTGCTTTTCCTCTTCGAAATCGACGTAGTCGCCCACATCCTTCGACACGCGCTTCTCGGGCGTTCCCGGGGTTTTGTGCACCTTCACCTCGCCTTCGCGCTCCTTGCGCGGCTGCTCTGCAAAGGGCGAGCCGAAACCGCCGAATCCCTTCGGTCCGGACTGCTGTCCGAAGCCTTCGCCGAACTGCTGCTCCATCTGCTTGCGGACCTTGTAGATCCGCCAGCGGAAAGCCAGCATCAGCACGACGACCAAAATAACAAGTCCCATAAGAAAATACAAGATAAACAGCGCGATGCCCTTGAGCAGCGCGGGGGCGCCGAGCGCCAGTATGACGATAAGGAGCGTCGTCAGCGGATTGCGCTGCACGAAGCCCGCCAGGGAGTCGATGATTGCCAATATGAAATTCATTCCGATTTCGGTTTACATCTCCACAAAGGTATGGAAAATTATGCGTATTTCAATTAAATGTCGTAAATTTGGCGTCTGGAAACGAAAAACAAATCACAATCCCATATGTTAACTCCCCTCACCGCCATCTCGCCCGTCGACGGGCGTTACCGTAATAAAACGGAGAAATTAGCCGATTATTTTTCGGAGCAGGCCCTCATCCGCTACCGCATCCGCGTCGAAGTGGAATACTTCATCGCCTTGTGCGAACTGCCGCTGCCGCAGCTGACCGGCATCGACCGCTCGAAATTCGCCGCCCTGCGCGCGCTCTACCTCGATTTCTCGGACGCCGACGCCCGGCGCGTGAAGGAGATCGAGTCGGTGACCAACCACGACGTAAAGGCCATCGAGTACATCATCAAGGAGAAAATGGACACCCTCGGGCTGGAGGCCTATAAGGAGTTCGTGCATTTCGGCCTCACGTCGCAGGACATCAACAACACGGCCATTCCGCTCTCGCTCCGGGAGGCGATGACAGGCGTCTACTACCCCGTCGTCGAGGAGGTCCGCGACGCTTTGGCGTCGTTCGCCGAGCAGTGGCGCGAGGTTCCGATGCTGGCGCGCACGCACGGGCAGCCCGCCTCGCCGACCTCGCTGGGCAAAGAGTTTTCGGTATTCGTCGAGCGGCTCGAAAAGCAGTTGTTCATGCTCCACGACATCGCCGTTCCGGCCAAGTTCGGCGGCGCCACGGGCAACTTCAACGCCCACCGCGCAGCCTACCCCGAAATCGACTGGGTGGCTTTTGCCAACCGATTCGTGAACGAGACGCTGGGGCTGTGCCGTTCGCAGTACACCACGCAGATCGAGCACTACGACAACCTGGCGGCGATCTTCGACAACATGAAGCGCATCGACACCATTCTCATCGACCTCTCGCGCGACATGTGGACCTATATTTCGATGGAGTACTTCAAACAGCAGATCAAGGCCGGTGAGGTCGGATCGAGCGCCATGCCCCACAAGGTCAACCCCATCGACTTCGAAAACGCCGAGGGCAACTTCGGCATTGCCAACGCCGTTTTCGAGCACCTTTCGTCGAAGCTGCCCGTATCGCGTCTTCAGCGCGACCTGACCGACTCGACCGTGCTGCGCAACATCGGCGTGCCGATGGCCCACGCGGTGATCGCCCTGCAATCGCTGCTCAAGGGGCTGAACAAGGTGATCCTCAACCCCGAGGCGCTGGCGCGCGACCTGGAGAACAACTGGGCCGTGGTGGCCGAGGGCATCCAGACCATCCTGCGCCGCGAGGGTTTCCCGAAGCCCTACGAGGCGTTGAAGGCCCTGACGCGGACCAACGCCCACATCACCCGCGAGTCGATCGCGGCATTCATCGAAACGCTCGACGTCGCCGAATCAGTCAAGGAGGAGCTGCGCGCCCTCTCGCCCTCGACCTACACGGGCGTGTTCCGGTAGGCCGGAACCGGCATCGAAAACAAAGGCAGGACCCGAAAGCGTCCTGCCTTTATTCGTCCCGACGGACCGTCACTCCTTGCAGCAACGCACCGTATAGCCGTAAGACCGGTTCATGTCCAGTTCATTATTGATCGAACCGCTGCTCGACAGTTTGCTGCGGAAGAAGAGGTAATAGGATTTGACCGAAGAGGTTTCCGCCGACCAGTAAGCGCCCGAACCGCCGGTCGAGCTGCGCAGCCCCACGATGGCGCCCGAACTGTAATTGCGATAGCCCTGCGCCGGATACCAGGCCGTCTGTCCCCCGTGGGTATAGGTCATACCGTAGTTCGTTCCGTCCCATACCGAAACGCCGTCGATGTACTGACGTCCCGAAATCAAATCCTCCCATGCACCGGTTTCAGGAACCCTGTACCCCGGCGGGCAGGGGTCGTTGAGCGTTTTGGCCTCACCCCACAATGTCGCGTTCGGCGACGCAAGCCAGTTATAGCCGGTTCCGACCTTATCGTTGTAGAACGTCATGGGATTGGCGGCAGCCCCGTCGGTCGTCGTCGCACTCTTGCTGAAAGCCCAGTCCAGCGCCGGATAAGCGGGATTCACCACCGTGCCGTTCTTTGCTTCGAGGAACGCATTGGCCGAAGTTTCCGTTTTCTCGCCCCCGTAGAACGGGTCCTTGCGCCCCCACTGGTAATACATGCCGTAAGCGTCCGTACCGCCTGCGGTCGTACCTGCGGCGCCCAGGTTGCGGTCCATGAAGACCGTCCCGTTCCCGTAGGTCATCGTCTGCGGAGCGTCGGTCACCCAGACATGCCAGCTCCAGACGACCTTTCCGTCCTGCATCAGGGCGACCAGCGCGTTGCCCCTGCCTTCGCCGACCGTGAGGAAAATATCGCCGGAGGTCGTGTCGAGGGCGACTCCCGAAACGAGTCCTTCGGAGTCGGTCCACAGCCAGTCGGCCGTCATGCCGTCCGCCATCTCGATCGCCGGCTCGAATCCGCCCCCTTCGCCGGCTCCGTTTCCGCGTACCCGGGCATTGAAAACATACGTTCCGGGCGCCGAAACCACATAGCAGTTGGCCGTCCCCGCAACGCTCAAGTCGTTAACCTGCGCCGCCGAAAGAGTCCCGCCGTCCGTCAGAGCGATTTCCACCCGGCCGTTTCCGGCCTTTACCGACCGAAACAACTCCACCTGCTCGTCGCCCGTGGCTTCGACCGGATTTCCGGAGCCGTCCTCGATCTGCCACGGCGTCACGGCGGCGTCCGTCGTCACGGTCCAGAAACCTTTATCATCGCGCCCCACGACGGGGACAGGCCCCGAAACAGGCATTTTCGCTCCGGCGGCATCTTTCAGCCAGGGAATATCCTTTTCCGCGGCGAGTGTCCAGTAATACGCATCCCCATCGACCGCAATGCCGATCAGCGGCGCTTCCGCCGCCGCATTGCAGGCTACCGTCACTTCGGTCCCGTCGCAGAACGTAAGGCGCACGCCGTCCTCCGTCTCGGCCAGCGACCGCACTTCCGACTGCGACACGGCTCCGGCCAGCGTCTTCAGCGAGACCAGGCCCGCATTCAGGTCTTCGATCTTTTGCAACAGTTCGGCCGAGGGGGGGGGAACAGGTTTGTCTCCATCCGGGTCCGAAGCCCCGGATTCGCTCTTGCAGCCGCCGAGAAGCAGCGCCCAGGAGCAGATCACAAATAATTTTTTCATCATACCTTGTTTTTTAGTTAATGGTTCCATCTGTTCCGTCCGTAAGGGACAGACTTCACGGAGAATACCGCGCAGGCAAAAACAGGCATGACGACCCGGCAAAGCATGGCGACGACTTCCTCATCCAACCGTAAAAAAGTCTGTCCGAAGAGGTTCGCAGCAACAGGAAAAAGAGGGCCGAAGCAAATAAGGACGCACGGAAAAACCGCCGGCGACGACTTCAGGCGCTCCCTTTCTCCGCAGGAGCAAACACCCTATCGCGCAAGGCAGGTCTTCTGACTTGTCCCCCGAGGCGGCGCCTTCCCGGTCCCGGAGGACCAGTGGCTCAAGAATGCCGCAACGAAAAAGCCCTTGCGGGCGGGACTCACAGCAGCGGGAACTGTTGCCGATTCACACGGCATTCCCTTTTAATTCCCCTCCACGGGGAAACCATTGCACGGCAAAGATACGCTTTTATCGGCAGGAAGCAAGCGATCCGGCGGAATATTTCCGCGAAACGCGCCCCGCCGCTCTGCGCAGCGGACCGTTCCGACCACGATGCGTCCCTTTTCCGGCAGACGGCGGCGCGACTTTGGCACGCGCTTTGTACTTATTTCAGTCAGCTGCGGCACAGCAACCGCAGTGAGGTTTCTTCATTTATTTAAGTTTGGGTTAGTAGTTTTAGGAGGGCAATCCTCCAAGGGCAGCAGGCAATCGTGAGATTCCCTGCTGTCTTGTTATATATTGTCCTCCACCCGTTCACTCCGGCACCCTCACCCCCGATTTATCGCACTTTCAGGCAAGACGGATAAAAAAAAATTTGGATTTTATTGGCAGAAAGGTTATTTTTATCCCGTCACATATTGCACGGCCGCCCCGTAAACCCGATTGAATATCCAAAGACGACCGGCCCTGCGCCCGAACAACAGTATTAACCCACTAATTTCCAAAGTTTAACCACTATGATCAAATCTTTCCTGTCATGGGGAACGGCACTGTTGGTGCTGTGCTTTGGTCTGCTAAGCTCATGCGACGACAAAAACGAGGGGGGGGGAAATCCTGACCCAAGCGTCACGCTCGCCATCGGCGACGCCGCATTCAACTCCCTGAAATTCACGCTCACACTCAAGGATGCGGACAAATGCAGCTACATCTGCACCAAGGCGTCCGAAGCCGTGCCTGCGGCAGCGACGATCATCGCCGAAGGCCAGTCCGTAAGCGCATCGGGCGTCGTCGAGATCGCCGGCCT
>ERZ772867.677-NODE-677-length-45190-cov-71.776847_pt1 | contig 45190 bp, 69 predicted proteins | sample MGYA00511341_ERZ772867 | MGnify/ENA primary metagenome ERZ772867 (study PRJEB29015, sample SAMEA2737707) | human gut metagenome | biome: human gut; feature: human-associated habitat; material: faeces | place: China | collected 2012 ... | reverse complement strand
AACGCGGTCCGCAGGGCGAGATCGGCCCGAGAGGTCCGCAGGGCATTCAGGGTGAACAGGGCGCACAGGGCATTCGCGGCGCACAGGGCGCACAGGGTCCGCAGGGCGCACAGGGCGAAAAGGGCGCAGATGGCAAGGACGGCAAGGCGTTATACATCGAGGACGTTTACAGCACCCTCGCCGCGCTGCGCAACGCTATTCCGAACGGCAACGACAAGATGTACCAGGTCGAGGAGAACCGCGAGTGCTACATCTGGAGCGAAAACGCGCTCGACTGGGTGAGCGTCGGCAAAGTGGAAGGTCCGGTGGGCCCGCAGGGCGTGCAGGGCATTCAAGGCCCCACGGGACCGCAGGGCATTCAGGGCGTGCAGGGCATTCAGGGCGTTCCCGGCAATGACGGCAAAGATGCGTATGAAGCGGCACTCGACGGCGGCTATCAGGGCACGGAAACGCAGTTTAATGCGGCGCTTGCACGGATAAACGGCTTCGCGCTTGCAGAGGAGGTTGTCCCCAAGACCCGCAAGATCAACGGGAAGGCGCTGAGCGCGGACGTCACGCTGACGGGCGAGAACATCGCGGTCTCCACCGCGGACTCCACTCCGATTTCTGGTGCGGTAAAATACCGCAGCAACCCGAATTTGCTGGATAACTGGTATTTTGGGAGACCGGTGAACCAGAGAGGGAAGACGGAGTATACGGGGGGTTATGGCATTGATAGATGGCAAAATATCGGCGCAAACAAAATGTCCGTACAGAGTGACTGCGTCATCTTTACCTTTGTCAATAACAATTATGTCGCTTGGGAACGTCTCGAAAATCTCGTCTCGGGAACATACACCTTATCTTTGCTTTTCAAAGATGGTACGCTTGTTACAAATACAAAAGTGATTGATGTATCTCAGACACCATATGATATTGACACTCCTCGTTACAATGAATGGAATGTACAGCTGCATGATGACAAAACTGTGCGTATTACGTGCACAGGCAATGCTGGAGACACAGCAGCTATCCTCGCCGCCAAACTCGAGCTCGGCGACACCCAGACCCTTGCACACAAAGAGGGCGACAAGTGGGTGCTTAACGAAATGCCTGACTTCGGGGAGCAGCTGAGAAGGTGCACGTACTATGCAGAGAAGGTTGAGAGTAAAGATACACCCGCAATCACAAACTCTACGTTTGTTCCTTCCGGTGCTACAAGTGCAGTATTCATTCTCCCTTATGCAAGGAAACGTACAGTACCAGCAATCAATTTTAACGATGTAAGTAACTATCGAATTATCGCACGATCTATTTCTGGTGGAACTACTGCATTTTCTGTAACAGCTATATCACTTTTAGACATTGGTAGAACAAAAGCAGCTATTCTCGTGTCTTTTAACACAACTGATCAAGGCTATTACTGTTTCTTGCAGCGTTCTGATAACGCACCCGCCGGATATGCCTTTATTTCCGCCGACCTATAAGGAGGTGACACCATGCAAATCCCAAAATCCCGTGTATACGTCCTTCTGGACAGTGAAAGCCGTGTGCTGCGGCTTGAGGGAGAGTATTCCCTTCCGGCAGATCTTACCGGATGGACGAAAATCGATGAAGGCTTTGGAGACAAGTACGCACTCGCGCAGAGCCATTATCTCGAAAAGCCGCTCTACGACGGCGCGGTTCTGCGCTATAAGCTCGTTGATGGCAAGATTGTAGAGCGCACTGCCGAGGAAATCGAGGCGGATAAGGCGAAGCTGCCGAAGCCGGCTATCCCGAAAACCAACGCAGAACTGGAGCAGGAAAATAAGCTGCTGAAAGCACAACTTAACGCCGCGACCGAACGCAGTGATTTTATTGAGGACTGCATTGCGGAGATGGCGATGCAGGTTTACGCAGAATAATGAACATTTTTAGACGTTTAGAAAGGTTGGTAATTATGATGGCTATGTTTTTTGCACAGAGGGTTATCCTCGGCAAGACGGAGTTCGATGCTGTGCCCAAGGCACTCAAAAAGCAGGTGGCGGAAATTCTGATTGATTCCGGTCTGCCCGAGCTTGTACCGTCCGAGTTCGGCGGTACCAAGGGTGCGTAACATGAAGGGCGCAGAAAACACCGCTGCACCGAACATGATCGTCGATGAGTTTTTTCCGAAGCATATCAGACAGCGTGAGGACTTTGCAGAAATCCGCGAGGCGGTGCGCAAATACAAGATTACGGAACTGTATCTCACGCAGAAGTACAACAGAAAGAGAGAAAAGCATGGATAATGTAAACAATTTTAAGACGGCTGTTACCGCTTGCGTTGCCGTCCTTACCGCCCTGTGGGGGTGGTTCGGTTGGCTGGTGGTACTGTTTGTTGTCGCAATGGCGGCGGACTACCTGACGGGCACGGCGGCGGCGATGCAGGCGGGTGCATGGAACAAAAAGATTGCATGGAAGGGCATTACGCGCAAGGTTGCACAGATTGCTATTGTAGCGGTTGCAGGCGGTGCAGATTTGCTTGTCGGAACGATTGTGGGGCATCTGCCCATGGTCACACTGCCGTTTGAATACACTGTGCTGTTCTGCCCTCTCGTTGTCGTATGGTACACGCTGACGGAACTCGGCAGTATCGTGGAGAACGCGGTTTCCCTCGGTGCGCCTGTCCCGGCGTGGCTGCAAAAGGCACTTTCCGCCGCAAAGGACGCAGTGGACAAAATCGGAGATGAGGAAAAATGAAAATCACTTTTAAGGGCTGTAATCCCAGTAACTACCGCAAGGGCAGAGAGTTTCCCGTGCACTGGATTGTTCTGCATTTTACGGCGAACAACGGCGACACGGCAAAGAACAATGCGGATTACTTCGCGAACAACGCCAATCTGCGGGCAAGCGCACACTACTTTGTAGACCCGAACGAGATTTACCAGTCGGTGAAAGACACGGACACGGCGTGGCATTGCGGAAAGGAACGCGGCGGCAGCTACTTTAACGATTGCCGCAACGCGAACAGCATCGGCATTGAGATGTGCAGCGTTATCCGGAATGGCGTGTACGTTATCCCCGAAGCGACGATGCAGAACGCCGCAAAGCTGACCCGTGAGCTGATGGCAAAGTACCATGTGCCAATCAGCCGCGTGTGCCGTCACTATGATGTGACGCATAAGGAATGCCCCGAACCGTGGGTGCGCAATCCGCAGTTGTGGCAGAAATTCAAAACCATGCTGACAGAGAAAGAGGTTGAAGATATGACGGAAGCACAGACCCGCGCAATCGCACAGCAGGAGATCAGGAGCGCGGCGGAGAAGGTTTACAACAGGCCGAAGGATTGCCCGCAGTGGGCACAGGAAACCGTGCAGAAGCTCGTAAACAAGGGCTTTTTGCAGGGCGACGAGAACGGCGACCTTGCACTGACCGAAAGCCTGATGCGCATTCTGGTGATTAACGACAGAGCGCACCTGTACGGCTAAGAGAAAAAACGAGGGGAAAGATATGCGGTGACACCATAACAAGGGGATAACCGCATGAAATTAACGGAGTTTACAAGACCGGAGGTGGAATACCTCCGGCAGGAATGCAACTTTACAGACGAGGAACGCGCCGTATTCGATCTACGAGTTACGGCGCGTTCTGTTATTCAGATTGCGGACACGCTGCATATGAGCGAGGCAACAGTTTACCGGCGGCTGCGGAACATCAAACGGAAAATACTGAAAGTTTTGTGACAGGTTTTCGCGCTTCCGATGCGCTATAATAGACGCATAGAGAGGGGCGATAAAGCATGAGCTACGAACAAAGACTGGAACGTATCGGCTACGACAAGCAGTGTGCGCGGCGCATTGCTGAGGACTACCGCGAGGCGGGCAACACAAAGTATCTCGACGAGTACCTTGCCTACAAGGAGCGCTCCCTTCACGAAACGGAGGTGCACGGATAATGGTCGGTTATCCACAGTATCCACAGCAATATCCACAACAGAATGTGCAGATGCCGCAGTACCCACAACATATTGTGCGTCCAGTGGCAAGCGTCGAGGAGGCAAGAGCGGTTCAGACCGACTTTTCGGGCGCTTTAACCATTATGCCGGACACGGCACACGGATACATCTACACAAAGCAGCTCAATCTGCAAACCGGCTGCGCGGATTTCGCGGCATACAGCCGCGTGCAGGACGCGCCGAAGGTGCAGACGGATTATGTTCCGCGAGGCGAGTTTGACGAGCTGACACGGCGATTTAACGCCCTGTGCGACCAACTGGGAGGTGCAAAGAATGAATAACCCGATGATGCAGGTTTTGCAGCTGATGCGGAACGGCGGAAACCCTATGACGATGCTGAATCAGATGACAGGGAATAATCCGATGGTCGGTCAGCTGATGCAGAGCATACAGGGGAAAAGTCCGGACGCGCTGCGGCAGATGGCAATGAACATTGCGAAAGAACGGGGAATCGACCTCGATCAGTTTGCGCAGCAGTTCGGCATGAAGATCAAGTAAATACGAAACTGTAAAAAAACAGACGATTTTTTACGGTTCCCTTTTCAGTTACGGAATCTTGAAGAAAAATCCGGCATGAATTTGTCATGTTCGGAAAGCGTACGGTTCCGATCAAATATAACTGAAAAGGAGAATTACACTATGAGTGACGATTCGATGGCTCTGGGTTATGCACTGGGGCAGGACAACAACAACGGCGGCGGCAATGACGGCATGTGGGGCGGCAACGGCTCGTGGATTTTTGCGTTTCTGATCATCGCGCTGATCTTCGGCGGCAACGGCTGGGGCTTCGGCGGCAACAACGGCGCGGGCTATCAGGGCGCGGTAACGCGCAGCGACCTGTGCAGCGAGTTCAACTTCAACAACCTGTCTCGTTCCGTTCTCGGCATTCAGAACGGCCTGTGCGACGGCTTTTACAGCACGAACAACGGCATGCTCACCGGCTTCAACACGCTCGGCAACAATGTGTCTAACGGCTTCCACGGCGTAGACAACGCGATTTGTCAGCTCGGCTACCAGACGGCACAGCTTGCAAACAACACGGTTCAGAACATGAACACCGGTTTTAACGGCGTGACCGCCGGTCTGACGGCACTCGGCACGCAGATGTCCGGCTGCTGCTGCGACACCCAGAGACAGATGGAACGCGGTTTCTGCGACATCAACTACAATGCCGCTACCAACGCACGCGACATTATCCAGACGGCGCACAACGACACCGACCGCATTATTGCGCGCCTTGACCAGATGGAGAACACCCGTCAGCAGGAGAAGATCGCGGCGCTTCAGAACGAGAATCAGGCCTTGAAGTTCGCAGCTTCGCAGGAGGCACAGAACAATTACCTTGTAAACGCTCTGCGTTTTTCCGGCTGCGGCTGCAACGCTTGCGGCTGCTGAGATACGATATTCAGGAGGGGGAGCAATCCCCCTGCCTTTGACAGGAGGGAACAGTTATGGCTTGCAAGCCTGTACAAAAACTTTGTCCGAACCTGCGTATCTCACAGAGCGTGACCTACGCAAGCGGCGTACTGACGGTAAATATTCCGGCGGGAGATTACCAGAACGGCTGCGTATACGGTATCGTCATCGCGCAGAACATCCCGAGTACGACGATCATCGGCGCGCCGGTGGTCATCACGATTGGCGACGGCACGGTAACGTATCCGCTGCTGAAATGCAACGGCGCTCAGGCGACAGTGTTCAACCTCGACACGCGGCACAAGTACCTTTGCCGGGTAGTCACTTCGGCAACCGGCGGCAGTTTCCGAATGCTCGGAAATTCCTGCTGCTCGCACTCTGACGCGCTGCGCTCGATTAACGGAACGGCGGTGACAGTATGAGAAGGGGAACAATGATGCTGCTGATGCAGCGGAACAGAAGGAGCGATTTTGAAGGCCGGGAGCACTACGGCGTGCGGTATGATATGCCGCGCAGCCGTTATATCGAGCCCTACGGCTACGACGAACCGCTCAGCTACTACGACGAGCGCATTCACGGCAGAGAGCCGGAGATGCGTCGGTACTCGAACGGCCGGTTTGCACCGAGAAGCAGCGCGGAATGGCCGGAGTACGACGAGTACCCGGAAATGCGTCAAATCGGCTTCCGCGACGGCGATACCTCTTATGTAGGGGACAGGACGCACGGCACGGAGAAGATGCAGGGATACGCACGCGGCGGCGGCGCAAAGCTCAACCGTCAGATGGCGGAAAAGTGGGTGCGCGGCATGAAGAACGCGGACGGCTCGACCGGCGAGCACTGGACAATGGAGCAGACCAGCGCAATCATGGAGCGGCACGGACTGCGATGCAATCCGGTGAAATTCTGGGTGGCAATGAACGCGGTGTACAGTGACCTCAGCGAGGTTGCAGAAAAGCACGGCGTGGGCAACGAGGAATTTTACGCGGATATGGCAAAGTCGTTCTGGCTGTGCGACAGAGACGCGGTAGAGGACAAGCTCGGCGCGTACTATGAAAACGTCGTGAGACACTAACTTAACAGGAAAGCAGGCGGAAACGCCTGCTTTTATTTTACCCAAAAAGGAGAAAGATATATGGCAAGAAGTATATTCGGCATTGGCTCGGCGATTTCGGCGGGCATGGCTGCGGCTTCTGCTGCGGCGGCGGCGAAGAAAAAGAAGAACAGCTCGAGTTCTTTGTCCTCGTCTAAGCGGGGATCTTCGTCGAGCTCGTCCGGTTCTTCCTCGTCGTGGCTCGATCAGGCAAAGGCAAATTCGAGCGCATGGCACACGGCAGACGCGGCAACGAAAAAGAACCTCGAGCAGGCAAACCGGAAGCTGTACTCTGACCACGGCTACACCTACAACAGCAAGACGGGCACGTGGAGTGCGCCGACAGCCTCGTCCTCTGGCGGCTCGTACTCCGGCGGTTCTTCCGCGTCCTCGGCAGTCAGCACGCCGGACTGGCTCAAGCAGGCACAGGCCAACTCGCAGGCATGGCATACTGCGGATGCGGCAACGAGAAAGAACCTCGAGGCAAAGAACCGTGCGCTTTATACGGGGCATGGCTACAGCTACGACAGCAAGACCGGCACGTGGAAAGCACCGACGGCGGCAAACGGTGTGGCAAATACCGTCGGAAACATGCTCGGCGGCGCACTGAGCACGGGACTGAATGCGATGCAGCAGGCAAAGGACAAATACAACAACGTCGACTATTCGACCGTGCTTGCAGACCAGATGGCAAGCGGTGCAAACTGGCAGGATGTACAGCAGTCGCTCAATGACCGCGAAACCAAGATCGCGCTGAACGGCGGCAAGCTCGACCAGTTTTCCAACGACGCGACGGCGAAGAACGCACAGACCTACATCAACAACATGAAGGCAATCGAGCAGCAGTATCAGGCAGAGCTTGACCGGCAGGAGCAAATCAAGCAGCAGCAGCAGGCGTACTACGACCAGATGGCAAACCAGATCAATCAGCAGTATTCCGCGATGCTCCCGTCTCTCAACCAGGGCTACGACGAGGCGGCGCGGCAGGCGTATATCAACTACCGCACGGCACAGCGTGACCTTCCGAGTCAGCTTGCGGCGGCAGGCATTTCCGGTCAGGGCGCGTCGGAAAGCGCACTGGTGGCACAGAACAACGCCTACAACAGCGCATACAACCAGAACGAGCTTGCACGTGCAAACGCAATCCAGAGCGTGGAGAATAACCGCGCAAGCGCACTGGCGGGCAACTCGACGCAGGCGGCACAGAGCATGGCAGACCTTGCAAACAGCCTGTATCAGCAGCGTCAAAGCATTCTGGCACAGCAGGAGGCGGCAAAGCAGAACGTCATCAGCAACCTGTACAACTACGGCAACGCAACCGGCAATTTCGGCGTGAACTCGACGCTCGACGCACAGCAGACGCTTGCAAATATCGCGTACAACAAGCGTGCACAGGATATGCAGCAGTCGCAGTATGACGAAAGCACCAAGCTGAACGCGAACGAGACGGCTTACAACCGCGCAATGGACCAGGCGAACGCATATTATCAGGCATATCAGCAGACGCTTGACCCGACGTACCTGACGATGTACAAGCAGTGGCTCTCGAAGGCACAGAAGTATTAACAGCACGGGGCGGCATGACCGCCCCTACCTTACTTTTACCGGAGGCGTAATATGGCAAGCAAAGATAAAAAATATCAGCTGAGCGAGGGACGCAAGAAGCAGCTTGAGCAGGCACGGCGGAACGCGAAGAACGCTTCGAAGCAGTCGAAACCCGCGTCGAACTACCTCGGCGGCTCGACGAAGAAAACCACCACAACCAAGAAAACAAGCGGCACGCAGAACCGAAATAATACAGTCAGCCGCTCTACCGGCGGCAAGAGCACGGTAACGAACCGGAACGTAAAGCAGGCGGACAAAGTAAACTCGGCGCGTCCCTATCGGCAGAGCGTCCGCAGCCTCGGCGACACGGTCGGCATTACGCGCGAGGGCAGACAGCAGAGACGGGACACGGCACGGCAGAACAACGCACGGCACGCCTTGCAGACCGCGAAAAACAACGGAACGCTGAAAAGCACGGGTACGATCTCCGCTCCGGCGAAAACGAACACGCTGCCGAGGGCGAACGCGGCAAAGCGCACGAGCGGCACGATGAGCGGCGGCACGGCACGCAAGACGGGCAAAACGTGGAACGAGAAGGAAGAACGGCAGAAGGCGATTGACACCTTAAACGCGAACTCGATCATGTGGCACAACACCACGGACGAGGCAGAACGGAACCGCCTGCACGAGGCGAACAATCAGATTCGCAAGAGCTTCGGCATGACGTATCGAGACAAGACCGGCGCAACCTATCTCCCCAAGGCAGGCGGCACGACCAACGTTTCCACGCCTGTTGTCAAGATCGCCCGCGGCGCGGCGCTCAACCGTGCAGCAACCTCTCAGGCGCAGCGTCAGCAGCGCGTAGACGAGCTCAACAGCGAAATCGAGCGCATGCAGAAGCAGTACCCCTACCTCATCAACATGGACGTGCAAGGGCGGAACACGGCGGACAAGGCGGCGGCTATCGCTCACCTTGCAACTCATCCGAAACTTGCGATTGCAGGCATTAACGGCAGTGCGCAGTATGACAGGATGAGCGCAGACGAGAAAAAGCAGGCGCAGGCAATCTATCAGCTGTACAAGCGTCTGAACGACGAAAGCAACGCACTGAGCAAGATGAGCGCGGCCAAGTCGTGGGGAAGCGGCGCGGCAAACACGCTGCTGAATGCAACGGGCGCGGTGGAGAATGCGGGACGCTATGTTTCCGGCACGGCAAACAAGGCGGCAGGCGATTTCCTCGACTTTATCGGCAAGGATAAAGCAGGTCAGTTCCTCAAGGGCACGGCGCAGAAAACGTTAGAGGGCAGTCTCTCAGACAAGGCCTTGCAGGCGGTAAATGAATGGGCGCAGCCTGTCGGCATGGCGAAAAAGGGACAGGAGTTTGCAGGCTCGGCGGCACGCATGGCGCCGGGCATTGCGGCGAACATGGCGCTGCCGGGCGCAAGCCTTGCGATGATCTACGGGGACAGTGCGAAAAGCGGCGTAAATGAAGCGCAGAGGGAGGGCGCGACGCTCGACCAGGCGATGCTTTACGGCACGGGCGCGGGTCTTACCGAACTTGGCACGGAAAAGATGTTCAGCGGCATTCCGGGCATGGGTGAGGGCGTTATCAAGACTGGAAACGGCATTCTCGGACGCGCGGCGGATATTCTGGGCGAGGGCGCAGAGGAAGCGGCGAGCACGTTCATCAATCCCTATCTCAAGCGGGCAACTTACAACCCGAACGCGCAGAACGCGACGGCAAAGGAGCTGCTCGACAGCGCAAAGGGCGGTATCGCCATGTCGGCGCTCATGCAGGGCGCAAGCGGTGCGGCAAACCGCCTTGCAGACTACCGATACGGCACGGACACGAACACGGTCTACACCTCTCCCGAGGAAGCAAACCGCGATATGGTAGACCCGGTCTATGCACTGCCGAACGGTCAGCGGTTTGCACTCCCTGAGGGCAGCACGCGCACGGCAAACACGCTGTATGCGAACGAAAACGGCAGTGTGGCGAACAATCTGCGTGCATTCAATGATGTTCAGACCCCGGATGTGCTGTACGGCAATATGCGCGGCGATTTCACAGCGTCGCAGAACAGCGGAAACGTACTGTATGCAGGTCCGAACGGACAGGTAGCACAGAGCCTTCCGACCGGGTATCTGCCGGAGGGACGCAGCACCAAGACCAAGATCGCGGCGCGCGGCGAGACGAGAACCATCCCGCTGATGGACGAGTTCGAGACCAACGGCGGACTTTACCGCGGGGAAATGGAGTGGGCAAAGCTGCTCATCGACAACTCCAACGAGACCGGCGTTCCGATCAAGACGTATATCGAGGCGCTTGTAGACCCGGCAGAAAAAAAGATGGGCGCGGTGCTCGACGCGGCGGAACAGTACGTGAAGGACTACAAGAAGCAGGGCGTTTCTATCATTCAGAACGGAGACGGAACAGGCTACCGCGCAAGCAATAACGAAGATTGGTACAGCCAGTTCTACAGGAAATATGGGCGTGCGCCGAGGAAGTCGGACGCGGCCGACATTGCACGTGAGTTTATTCAGCACGATCTGCGTGCAGGCGGCGGCAACTGGGTATCGCCCGAGCTTGCGCGGGAATGGTCGGAAGCACAACAGATTCGGGCTGCGTATGATGCCATCGGAGACGATGCGGTCAGCGCGGAGATCACACCGGAAGGCCTCAAGGTTATGAACGGCACTCGTGCACGCACGGAGGACATCCGCGAGACGAACGCGGGACGGAACGCGATTGTCTCCCCGGCAGAGATCAACAACACGGCACAGCCGCTTGACCTCAATGCGGCACAGGGCGTTCAGCAGGGCGCGGTGCAGGTCAATCCGCCGCTGCGGGATATTCGCCCGACGCTCCGCACGGCGGCACAGGCGGCGCAGGAGAGCGCGCAGAGCGTTCAGCCTGAAATTACTCAGCCGATGCAGGGAAACGCACAGGGCGCGGCTCTGGGTGCACAGCAGACCGCACAGGCGAACGACATTAACCCGACGCTGAAAAAGGCGGGGGTTACGCCGGAAAGCTCGGTGGGCGCGGCGGCAACCGGCTTTGACCCGTATTCCAAGATGGTAAACGACTACGGCGCTATCCCGGAGGGCGAGAACCCGGCGAGGGTGGTGGATGTGCCGAAGAGTACCAATGGGGAGGACAGGGTACGCCGCGGCGCGAGAACTTTTATGGAGAGCGGCATTACCACCGATGAAATGATTCCGTCCTTTGAACAGGAGGTCGCAAACGGTACATTTTCCTATAATGTGAAAACCGATAAAAGCGCACTGAACAATGCGGTAAGAACCATCAACAAGAAGGGATGGCAGGGCGCAATGGAACAGTGGGAGGACGTAACAGACGGCCGCAGAACGGCAAGCAAGGACGACATTGTACTCGCGGAAACCATGTACTCGGCGGCAGTCAAATCCGGCGACACGCAGACGGCTATGCGGCTGGCGGCAGAAATCGCGGCAGAGGGCACAAGAGCCGGTCAGGAAGTGCAGGCTATCAAGCTGCTGAAAAAGACCACGCCGGAAGGCCAGCTGTATTATTTGCAGAAGGCTGTCGAGAAAATTCAGCAGGAGTACCAGTCGCGCTTTGACAAGCTCGACAGGAAGGCAGAAAAGAAGGCGGCAAAGAATGGCGTTCCCGGCGCAGAGGTCGCAGAACAGCACGGTATCACGCTGAACGAGGATTTGGTGCAGGAGTTTTTGAATGCGCCAGATGAGGACGCGCGGAAACAGGTCGTAGACAAGATTTATGACGATATTGCGAGCCAGATACCGGCGACGGCAGGCGACAGGCTGAACGCATGGCGCTATTTTGCGATGCTCGGCAATCCGAGAACACATATCCGCAACATTATGGGCAACGTAGCCTCTGCGGCGGCGCTCGATACCAGTCACAAGGTTTCGGCAGTCGGACAGAAGTTTTTGCCACAGGAAAAGCGAACCCGTGCGCTGCATACGAGCAAGGCCGCGAAGCAGTTTGCCAAGGCGGACTATGCAAACGTCGAGGCGGAACTCAGCGGCAATGCCTACAAAACCGAAATGAGCGAAATCAAGCAGCGGCAGAAACTGTTTCCGAAGCCACTGCAAAAGGTGATGGACGCGAACACATGGGCGCTTGACGCGGAAGATCAGGTTTTTAAGAAGAAATCCTACATTGACAGCATGGGCAACTTCCTGACGGCGCGCGGCTGGGACGTGAACAATCTGACGGAAGCGCAGTTGAACGAGGCGCGTCAGCACGCGATTCAGGACGCGAAGATCGCAACGTTTCAGGATGCGTCTAAGCTGGCGGACACGCTCAGCCAACTGGAAAAGAAGAACAAGGCAACAGAAGTTATTATCGGCTCGCTTGTGCCGTTCAAGCGCACGCCAATCAACGTTGCAAAGCGCTCGTTTGAGCTGTCGCCGGTCGGTCTGCTGAAAGCAATCACCTATGACGCGGTGCAGGTCAAGAAGGGCAACATGGACGCAACCAAGATGATCGACCACATCGGACAGGGTCTTACCGGTTCAAGCGTTGCGGCGCTCGGCGCGTTCCTTGCAGCGCAGGGCATTTTCTCGGCAGGCTCGAGCGACGACGACAAGGAAGCAAACCTTGACGCGGGCATGGGTCAGCAGGAGTATGCAATCAACCTGTTCGGCAAGTCGTACACGATTGACTGGGCGTCTCCGGCTGTTGTGCCGCTTGCGATGGGCGGCGAACTGTATGAAGCACTGCACCAGAAGTACGACGATGACGAGACGGCCTTCAATCAGGCAATGGCAACGGTCAGCCGTATGTTCGACCCGATGCTCAACATGACGATGCTGTCCGGCATTGGCTCGACGGTTACGAGCGCGGCATACAACAAGAGCAATCCGCTGTTTGGCATTGCAAGCAACGTTGCAACCAACTTTGGCGGTCAGTTCGTGCCGACGCTGTTCGGACAGGTTGCGCGGACGGTGGACAACACGCGCAGAACCACCTATGCGGACAAGAACATTCCTGTTCCGTCGAGCGTGCAGAAGTTCTTGCAGCGTCAGGCGAACAAAATTCCGGGTCTGTCGCAGAACCAGCCTGCATATACGGACGTATGGGGCAGAGAACAGAAAAACGGGCCGGACAATGTGTTTGCACGCGCGGCGTACAACTTCCTCTCGCCGGGCTATCTGGCAGATGCAAAGAGCACACAGACCGAAAAGGCGCTCAAGGAGCTGTATCAGGCAACCGGCGACAACTCTGTATTGCCAAGCAAGCCGCAGAAGTATTACAAGACTGAGGACGGCACAAAGAAGTTCCTCACTGCGCAGGAGTATTCCGCGCTGACAAGCGAGGGCGGCAAGATCGCACTGGATGCGCTCGGCAAACTTACAAAATCCGAGGCGTACAAGGGCATGACCAACGACGAGAAGATCGAGGCGGTATCCGATGTGTACAAGTACGCAAAGGCAGTCGCGGCAAACAAGACCTACGGCAAGGAGCTTGAGGGCACGATCCATACCGTCAAGGACAGCGGCATTGAGCCGGGTCTTTACTACGCCTACAAGGAGATGGAGGACAGTTATAACGACAGCATGGAAAGCTGGGAAGCGCGAGACCAGACGTTTAACTCCATCAAGAGCGACAAGTCGCTTTCTGAGCAGGAGAAGAACAGCCTGTATCACACGCTGCTTATCAAGGGTACATCTGACAGCCAGTGGGACAAGTATCAGGAGATCAGCGACAAGGTGACAGCCGAGGAGTTCGTTGACGCGATGATACAGAAGCAGGCTATCACCAAGGAGGGCGAGAACATCGACAAGGGACGCGCGGCGGCAGAGGCAACCGAGTTCTCTTATTACCTCGATGCAAAGGGTTATACCGGCGCAAAGAGGGAAGCGCTCGAAAACACGTTCAAGTTCTATTCCATGGTCAAGGCGGACCCGGCAAACTACACCTTCGACATGATACGTGAAAACGGCGGCACAAAGGAGAAAGCAGCAATCGGCGAGGTCGAGAGCGCAGGCATTTCCGCGCCGCAGTACGCGAAGATTAAGACGGCGGCAAGTGGCGTTACCTACGAGAAGGGCAAAAAGAACGCGAAGATTGCGGCGGTCGGCGCAGCAGTCAGCCAGAACACGGCAAGTTACGAGCAGTACGCGGCAGTCATGCACGCGCTCGGCTACAAGAAGATTGACGGCTATTACACGAGCGGCGGCAAGCTGCCGGAGGACAAGAAGGGCGATACCGGCATTTCCGTCAACCGCGCAACTGGTTTCAGCAACCCGACGAAGGTTTCCGACGCGGTTATCACGAGCGGCTACGGCAGCAGAAGTGCACCTACGACAAACAAGGGCAAGGGAAGCAAACAGCACGACGGTATCGACATCGGCGGCAGTGTGAACGGACAAGCGGCGGACAGTATCGGCGGCGGCAAGGTCACTGAGGTTGGCTACGATGAGAACGGCTACGGCAACTATGTTGTAGTAGATCACGGTGGCGGCTACACCTCGCTGTACGGTCACTTGCAGAAGGCGACGGTTAAGCAGGGCGACACGGTAAGCGCCGGTCAGCAGGTTGGCGTGATCGGCTCGACTGGCAACAGCTCTGGCCCGCATCTGCATTTGAGAGTGCATAAAAACGGACAGAGCATTGACCCGAGGACGGTTATTCCGGGGTACGGCGGATAAGAGAAGGGAGGGCGTTTGCCCTCCCTTTCTTTCTTGCGGTGGGTGTGGGAGTGTGTTACAATAAACAAAGCAGTGTGGGAGCATATGTGGGAGTCCCTAAAACACGATAGCGAAATCGTCAGATATAGCGTTATATTTTACGCTTAGTCCTCTGCCTTACAAGCAGAGGGTCAGCGGTTCGAGCCCGTTAACTTCCACCAAACGAAAAAGCTCCTAAACATTGTGGTTTGGGAGCTTTTTCTCTGTTTATTTGAACTTTTTACAGCGTCGCAAGAGAAGCGGCGCTTTTTTTGTTTTTGTGTGAATGCGGTTTTTTGGGGGTTTTTACGGGTGCAGGATGTGGGACTAAGTGTGGGAGTGAAAATCAACGAATAGAGACGACTTTTTTCTGCGCTTTCTTCCTGCTCTCGCTCGCAAAACTGAGCACCTTTAACGAGGCGTTCGTGAACGCTTCATCGGAGAGGTGTGTATAAATATGCGACGTCATGGTAATTGACTTGTGTCCCAGAAAGTCCTTTGCAACGTTGATCGGCACGTCGGCGGACTGCAAATCAGTTGCGTATGTATGCCGCAGACAGTACGGCGTGAGATCGTCAGCCACGACGGACGTCGCCGGGTCGATCGCGCCGCGTACCATCTGCGCGCCCATGTCGAGGTCAAGCGCCTGCTTAAACGAGCGCCACATCTGTTTCATGGACGTTTCGGTGTGCGGCAGGCCGGTGGTCGGCTGCGTGAAGAGATAGCCGCTGTCCTGCTTCGCCCATTTCAGACGCTTGTACAACGGATACGGGCAAGGAACGCGACGATCACCATAGTCTGTCTTGGCGCTGTGCAGCACGATAACGTGCCCCTTGAAGTCGATATCCTCCCATCGCGCTTTCCTGGTTTCCTCTGGACGTGCTCCCGTATAGAGCATGAACACAACCCAGAGACCGGCGCGGTGCGTGCGCGCTACGTTGAAAATATGCTTGCGTTCATCCTCTGTAATCGCGCGATGTGTGCCGTTTGTGGTCTTTGGCATAACAATACCCTCTGCCGGGTCGAAAGCCACTACGCGCGAGATACGCGCCTGCTTGAAGCCCTGCCGGATAAGGTCGCGCAGCTTGCGAGCCTGCGACTGCGATTTACCGGCGCACTCGTTCATTATCATCTGCAAGTGGATTGTCTGCACGTCCTTTAAGCGACGATTTCCGATTGCAGGAGAGATATAGTTCTTGACGTAGGCCTCGAGCTGATGGTAGGTCTTGTCGGAGACGTTGCCTTTTTTGTACGCTTCAAGGTATTTGAAAAACCACTTATCAACGCTCGTGTTCTCGTTCACCACGTCTACACCTTCTTCAAGGCGGCGCTTTTTCTCGTCGACTTTCCGCCAGAGTTCGCGCTCTGTCTTTGCGGTTACGTCGTACCGTTTGCCCTTGAACGTGAAGGTCTCACGGTAATAACCGTCGGCATTCTTTTTCATTGTTGAATTTCCTCCTATTTTGTCGTATAATAAGAGGGTAGTAACGTTCCTCAAATGTACTACCCTCGAACCGCCTGCCGGATTGCCCTCCGGTGGGCGGTTTTTTGCTTATTGTGCGCACTTTGCGCAAGGGGTATAACCCTTGTCGGAAGCGTCTGCTATTGTGGTCTGGATCGCGTTTTCGCCTGCGCAGGACTGCGACAGGTGGTAACGCTTGCCGGATGGTGTGATGTAGGCGGTGGGGCTTTCAGGGTCCTCTCCATCGTCCAAATGGGCGGTATAGTCGTATCCGCCGATGTCGTCCGTATCCGGCTCTATGCCGTTTTCCCAACAAGCATCCTGCCAGCCTTCTTCATACGCCTGCTGCGTCAGATCCTCAACGGAACTTTTCTCGTTCGACAGCTCGTTGTATGCGGCTTTTTCGGCGTCAAGCTGTGACTGCAAGTCTGAAATCTGCGTTTTTAGATCGCCTATCTGCGACTGCTGCTCACTTATGGTCTCAGTTGCTTCTGCGTATTTCTGCTTTGCAGGTGCGTTTTCGTCGTTCGCGATATACAACAGTATCGCAAGCACAATTACCAACATTACCAGAAATAATATGCTGAATGATATAGCGTATTCTTTACGGTAATACTTCGCTCGCTCTTTGTCGAGCAGATCGGTTGCTTTCACCTTGCACCCTTCCTTTACTTATGGTAAAATGTGTGTGCAAGGTCTCGCCTTGTAAAAATGCCTGTTTGGTGGTAGCGCACCGGCAGGCATTTTTTAAATTTTTTTTGTGCACTTTTTGAGATTGTATACTTACTTTGTCAATTATGGTTTTTTACGGGTTTTTGCCGTTTTTTACCGGTATAGACCTCAACAAAACATCAACAATTTTCAAAAACGTTCCGAAATCCTGCTTTTCCTGTTTCGTCCCCGTCGTTCTGTCAATTTACATTTCGCACAGTGGCAGTTAGACTATACTCGTAGCTACAGCAGAGCATGCTCACCCCGAAACGGGGCAGGCATTGGAGTTATGCATGGCGGGGTATGCTCCCGCCGCTCCTTTCCACTTAACGGAAAGCGAGGTTATCATGAACGAACTCATTACTGTAAATTACGACAACGAACAGCCGACTGTATCGGCACGTGAACTGCACGACTTTCTGGAAGTCGGCGCGGATTTCCGCCACTGGTTCCCGCGCATGTGCGAATACGGCTTTGAAGAAGGAAAAGACTTTCGGACATTTTTGACCGAAAGTTCCGGTGGCCGTCCGGCGCAGGATGCCGAGATCACCATCGACATGGCGAAGGAGCTTTGCATGCTTCAGCGCAACGACAAGGGCAAGCAGGCGCGTCAGTATTTCTTGCAGCTGGAACGCGACTGGAACAGCCCGGAAAAAGTCATGGCTCGCGCCTTGCAGATCGCACACAAGCGCATTCACACACTTTCGGAGAAGATCGAGCAGGACGCGCCCAAGGTGCTTTTCGCGGACAGCGTCGCGGCGTCGCATACGTCCATTCTGATTTTCGACCTCGCGAAGATCGTCAAGCAGAACGGCGTTGACATGGGCGGCAAGCGGCTGTTTGCATGGATGCGCGATAACGGCTATCTGGTGCGCAGACAGGGCACGGATTACAACATGCCCACACAGCGCAGCATGGAGCTCGGTTTGTTCGAGGTCAAGGAAACCAGCGTCACGCACTCCGACGGCCATATCAGCGTAAACAAAACGCCGAAAGTGACCGGCAAGGGTCAGCAGTATTTCATTAACAGACTTCTGGGAGAAGAGAACCGTTCGAATTGAGCGGTTCTTTTTGCCAGACAAAGTTCCGTACTTGAAAGGAGCAAAACCATGAGGCACGATGAATGTTGCTTGCTCTTCGCTAAACGCGATGAAGATACTCGTAAGAGAATTGCAGCGCTCTATCACTACGTCAACACGCTTCCGCTTACCAAGCATCAGCGCAGCAAGCTTATCCGGCTTGCCGAAGAAGCGCTGACCAGCGCTGAGGACAACGGATATCATTTCGCTATGTATGATGCCGGGTTTTGCGACTTCATGGAAGCCGCAGATCAGTTCTTCAAAAAGATATACGATGCCGTTTTTCCCGAAAATCAGGAAGTCCCATAAATCGGACACATTTTGTACTTCACTTATAATGGAACTTGCATCGAACAGGTGTTCTATGAATTATTACCTTACAGGCGGGCGGTTTCGACAGCTTACGCCGGATTTAGGGAGTAAGCTAATCGCATACAACAGGAAAGGCAGGAATTAAACATCATGGACAACATCGACAAATTTACCGCAATGCTCAATTCATGCACAAATCCGCTGCGCATTTACAATGCGCTAAGAATGATCGCCGAACCGCCATTCGAGCAGCCCGACAATGTAACCGAGAAACGCGAGATCATCGTCGGAAAGGTTGCCGGACTTATCGAGCAGTCCGAGCGCCTTTAACAACTGGATAGACATTTCTCTTGTTACTTCCCCTGTTTCGGCTTTCGCCGGGGCGGGGGATTTTTTTTCGTCTGGATTTTCGAATGTTTCCAGATCATCAAGCGTATAGCCGAGCGCATGAACGATAGTTCGCAAAGTGCCATACTGCGGGTCTCTTGTCTGACCGGCAAACACTTTATTAAGCGTTCCTTTGGGAATATTGCACTCTTCACTAATTTGAGAGAGCGTTTTCCCACTTTTACGTTTCATTTCATTCAGCGCGTCAGTCAACATTTTATTCACTCCTTTCTACGCCCTTATTATACATCTATACGTGCAGCGGTGTCAATAAATAAATTACCGAATTAGGTAAAAATATTTCCGGCAGCCCCTTGACAGTTACCGAATTAGGTGATATTATAATAACACAGATTACCGAATACGGTAACAGGAGGTGAAAACATGAGATATATCGAAAAGGAAATGCCACGGTTCAACGTGACATATTTCGACATTCAGCAGACGCTGAATTGCAGTGAAAAGACTGTGCGGAACAAGATGCAGGGAATTACGGATTTCACCTATGGAGAAGCCCGTAATATCCGCGATGCGCTGTTCCCGGGTATGAGCATTGAGTACCTGTTCGACCAGCACGAGGACAGGGGCGCGTGAGGGAGGTGAGAGGATGAAATTTTTCAGACGAAAGCGAAGTCGCTTGGAATGCGAAAACGAAATGCTGCGCTATCAGCTGAAAGCCCTCCAAAAAGCTATGGGAGACAGAAAGATTGCAGACAGTGTGAAACCCTGTTACAGCGGTTCGTGCAGTCATTGCCGGTTCAGTCTTTCCGTAGACGGGTTTTTAATCGGCTGTGTGCGCGACAGCGTATGCGCTTGCTTTGATTCCAGCGATAATGCACGCGGCTATAGTGTCGTCTCAGACTTTCTGCCCGACAACAAGAGCAGCGAAAGCAATCACGAGGGAGAGGGCGGAGAAACAGAGCGCAACGATTGACGAAATGCGATTGAATTTTGCGTCTGCGCGGTTCTTTTCATATTCCAGCAGCATAAGCCGTCCCTTTACACTAAGCCGATACTTTTCCGGCTGACCTTCCGGGTGGATAACAGTCAGTATTCCTTCGGTGGTGAGCGAATCAATGTCGGGCGGGTCTAACCGGGCAAGGCGCAAGAGGTCGAGAGAATCAAGCCAACCTTGTTCTTTCAGAGATAAGAGCATTTTGTAAATATCGTATTGCATGAGTAACGCTTCCTTTCGCAGACAGTGTATCACGAAAGACACCACAGGACAATACACCAAATGCTTACCGCTGCTGCGCTGTGCGCTCGTTTGCAGACGAGAATATGCGGCGAAAACATAAATCGCATTGCACTTTGGGCAGTGCTAGTAGAGAAATCTATGGTGCGAGAGTATTTTCAGACCCACGCAAATACAATGTGTAACCGCATGGCGCAGCGCGGCGGCGGTAAGCATTTGGTGAGCACATGAGGAGGTGAGGGACATGGAGAAGGAAATCTATATGTACGTCCGACTGGACGAGGACAACGAAATCGCACGGCTGTATGCGGAGTATCTGGACGCAAAAGAGCGGCTTTCCGATGCACTGGCGCGTGAGGGCATGCTAAAGGCAACGCCCGCCATCGAGAAGTGACAGCGGGCGCGAGGCTTATTTCGCCAACTCGTTAAGAAGATCGGCAAGCCGACGTGCAAATTCAGCAAGTTCGGTTTTCGTTACAGGCTCATCCCCATGAACAGAGTAACGATTTTTGAAGGACTGAATTTCACTTTGCAGACTGGTCATTTTAACACCTCCTTTCCCTGACAGTTTATCACGAGGGAGAGGACGCAGCAAGGGCATTGCACGGAACTGCTCTGCGGAGCGCAGCACGGCAACGGCATAGCATAGCACTGCTTCGCAACGGAATTGCAAAGCGTAGACAGGCGTTGAAATGCCGCGCAAGGGCAAACAAATGGCAAACAAATGGCAGTCCAAGGGCAAACCAAAAGGAGGGAAGAACATGGAGGAACGGAGCTACAAGGAACTGCGGCAGGAAGTGAAAAACGATCTGATACAGATGTACGGCGGCGCGGTGCTTTTAACGCTCGAACAGTGCATGAAAGTGTACGGTTTGAGCGACAGAGACGCTGCAAAGAAGGTTATTCGTGCGCCGAGAGTTCCCGGTGAAAGACGGGTAGTTTACTACATCGGCGACGTTGCAAGCGACATCGCAAAGCGGCGCGTCGGGAACGTCTGAGGGCAAACCGAGGGCAGTCCGAGGGCAGTCTGAGGACAGTCCAAAGGCAAACCGAGGGCAGTCCGAGGGCAACAGAAGAATAAAGCAATAATACAAGAATATAAATAACTACTCTCTCTCACTAACGTTCGAGAGAGTAGGACGCACACACACGAGGAGGAGGAAAATCATGACTATCAACCCGGTACTTTTTGGCGCATTAGCCTGCATCTTCGCGCAGCTCGTGCTGCTGTTCGGGTGGGGCTTTTACCACCGCGTTCTCAAGGACGAGCTGCACAAGCGCATTCAGCGCATGGCTCGACTGCCGATGAACACACGCCGATGACTGACGGCATCAAGCGGCGGAACGTAATCCGCGAGATGCAGAAACGCACGATCGGCGAGGCGCTTTACTCGAAGAAGATCGGCAGAAAGCCGAACGCAAGCGCTAAGAAAATCGGCGTACTGCCAAAACGCGATTAACTGCGCAAGGGCAATGCAAGGCGCAGCAGAGGCAAAGCGCAGCATAGCACTGCACTGCGAGGGCAAAGCAAGGCGTAGCAGAGCATAGCCATGACAAAGCGCAGCAGAGCAAGGGCGTAGCGTTGCAAGGCAATGCAGGGCATAGACACGCAACGGCAGAGCATGGCAATGAACAGCCGAGCAACGGCAAAGCATGGCGAAGCAGAGCGAGAGCATAGCAAAGCAGTGCGCTGCAACGGCAAAGCATAGCATTACACAGCTCAGCGAGGGCATAGCATTGCTTGGCTTAGCTATGGCACGGCGAGGCCATGCGTTGCATAGCGACGGCAGAGGAACGAAACAACAGGAGGACAAAAAAATCATGAAAAAGCTGAAAATTCACGTGACATTCACCGAGGGCATTCTCGGCACGGCAACCGCAGATCCGGAAATCTACAGCCGGTTCATCGGCTCGAAGAGCCCGGACGCGGCAACACTGCCGGAGGAAGTCGCGGCACTCGGTGAGGACGCAATCATCGAGCGCGGCACGACCGTGTTCCCCAAGGACGAGGACGGCACGCCCTTTCTCTGGGACTACCAGATCAAGGGGTTTTTCAAAGATGCCTGCGGAATGCTGGCACGTCTCAGCGGCAAGGACCCGGAGACCGGCAAAAAGCGCAAGGCGGTAAACGAGAGCGGCAAGCTGACGGCGTACAAGAAGGTTATCGACGGCCTGATCTTCGTTGAGCCGCGCCGCATTCGGCTCGATACCCCGGGCGAAATCACGATCTGTCAGCGTTCGCTGCGTGCGCAGACCGCGCAGGGCGAACGAACGGCACTCAGCAGCAGCGAGGAATGCCCGGCGGGCACGACGTGCGAAATGACGATCCTCTGCTTGGATGACGCGCACGAAAAAGCGGTGCGCGAGTGGCTGGATTACGGCGCGCTGCGCGGCATCGGACAGTGGAGGAACAGCTCGAAGGGGCGGTTCAAGTGGGAGAAAGTCAAGTAAAAGAAAAACCGCCGAGCGGGAGCGCAATCCCGTTTCGGCGGCAAAGATAAATGTTCAAGGAAAGTATATCACGAATTGGAGGAAAAAGCAATGGACAGAGAGACGGCGCACAAGCTGCTTGATCTGGTGTTAAGTGCAAAGCACGATGGCGTGAGCATTAAATTTGAGCCGACCTGCGGCAGAGGTTATAACTGCTCCATATTCATCCACGAATGGGAAGACGACGTTATTGTGAGCACCAAGAGTTACCATCTGTTGTGTAATGCGTGGTGGGGAAATAATAACGAGAATCACAGCATAGAGGAAATCATGGAGGTTCTGGAGGGGTTGCAGGATGCTGAACATTGAGCCGCCGCTCGAGCCGCCGGAGAGAGACGATCAGGAGCGCATTAACCGGCTGTACGACATGAGAGAGGCGGAAAACGCTATCGGACTGTATCTGGAGGATTACACGGATTTGTTTCCGCAGGAAATCAAGAACTTTCTCGAAGATTTGAGAACGGCAGTTTGGGAATATGGACAGGAGGACGAAGAATGAATGACAATCTGGCGCTATATAACGCGCTGCGCACAGTACCACAAACAGCAAAAAAAGAGATTCAGGCTGGAAAACTGAAAGGTTTTACCGACATCAACCCGATGTGGCGCATTAAGGCGCTGACAGAGCAATTCGGACCGTGTGGCATTGGCTGGAGAACCGAAATTGTAAAGCAGTGGCTCGAAACGCATGACGGCGTTGTGTGTGCGTTCTGCAATATCAATCTATTTGTCAAGGCGGACGGCGAATGGTCGGACGCTATTCCGGGCACGGGCGGCAGTCAGTTTGTGGCGCAGACCCGAAACGGCCCGCAAGTCTCGGACGAATGCTGGAAGATGGCGTTTACGGATGCAATTTCGGTCGCCGCTAAGATGCTCGGCGTCGGCGCAGACGTATACTGGAACGACGACAGCGCGCGTGAAGATCAGACGAAGTATTCCGGCGAGGCAGAACGCGCAGGCACGGACAAGCTGATTAAGCGTGACTGTCAGGCGTTCGCACGACGGCTGCAACAGGTATACGGAAATGACAAGGCGCAGGAACATCTTATGAGGCTGACCGGATGCCGCACCACGTCAGAGGTGACTTATGACGAATACCATTTCGCACTGCAAAAGATCGAGCGGGAGCTGTCGCTGCAAAAGCCGCCGGAGGACACGATCGGAGATAACGAAGCAGATGTAATCAAGAAAATTGCAAAGGCGCTCGGTGCGAAAACCAAAAAGCAGTTCGAGGAAACCATCGGCTTTCCGCTCGACAAACTGCCGGAACTGAAAATGAACGATTACGGCGTGCTGATGGTAGAGCTGAACAAGAAGATGGGGGAAAAAGACCATCAGAAAGTGATGGAGATGGTGAACGATGACGCATGAGTTCGACCGTGCACAGGTAGTGCGCGACGAGGACGGCAGCTGGCTTTGCCTGCACATCAAGAACGCGCCTATGGCGCGCGTAGAGTGCGAGCAGATGAAGGAGGGCAAGTTATACTGCGCGGAGGTGAAGCGCAAGTATGACAAGCGTTCAGGGCGGGCAAACGCCTATCTCTGGCAGATGCTCGGAAAGCTGGCGGCGGTGCTCGGCATGAAGCGCGACGAGGTGTACCGCTCGTACATTCCCGATGTAGGGGACAATTACCGACTTGTCCCCTACGCCAACGAGCAGCAGCGCGATTTGATCGCGAACCTGTGGGAAAAGCAGGGCCTCGGATGGGTAACGCAGGACTGCAACGGCGGTTATCTGCTGTGCTACTACGGCTCATCCACCTACAACACGCTGCAAATGGGGCGGCTGATTGACATGGTAGTGCAGGACTGCAAGGAGCAGGGCATTGAAACCGAACCGGAAAGCACGGTGCTCGGGTGGCTTTCCAAGTGGAAGCCGGAGGAACGCGGGGTATGAGGTTTACGACATACAAGCGATTCGTACCGGCACACCGGAAGATCGGATACCGGTACGCCTGCTGGGCGCGGAACCACGGAGGCTGGGCGAAGATGAAAAAAGGGTATCGCAAGCTCGCCAAGAAGCGACTGAAAAGAGAGCTGGAAAGGGACGCGAGGCAATGAGGAGACAGACGAAGTTTACGGGCGTGTCGCCAAGCGTCTGGAAAGAGGTCTATGACCGGGACGGCGGCGTTTGCCGCCACTGCGGCAAGGGCGGTGTGTTACAGGCGGCGCACTTTGTCAGCAGGGCACGCGGCGGCATGGGGATTCCGACAAACCTTGTTATGCTGTGCCCGGACTGCCATCGGGAGATGGACCAGGGCGACGGCAAGGAAATCAAGGAAGAAATGCGGGAATACCTCGAAAGCCTTTATCCCATGTGGAGCGAGGAAAGGCAGAAATATACAAAATACACAAGGAGATAGGCATATGCTGAACAAGATTATCTTGCAGGGACGGCTTACCAAGGATTTGGAGCTGCGATACACGCAGAGCAACACGGCGGTTGCAGGCGGTACGCTGGCGGTGCAGAGAAGCCGCAAGGACGCGGGCGGAAAGTACCCGAGTGACTTCATTGACGTGGTTCTGTGGAGTAAGTTGGCAGAGCACGCGCATACGTGGTTCCACAAGGGCGACATGTGCATTGTTTCCGGCAGGCTCGAAAGCCGCGACTGGGAGGATAAGAACGGCAACAAACGCCGCTCGTGGGAGGTGCAGTGCGAAAGCATTGACTTCTGCGGCGGCAAGAGCGAGGGCAAGCCGAAGGAAGAGGAAAGCGACTTCATCGCATCGGACGAGAGCGACTTTATCATGTCGGACGAGAGCGACCAGGGCGACGTTCCGTTTTAAGGGGTGACAGGGGATGACGAACGGGTATATACAGATTTACCGACAGCTCACAGAATGGGGGTGGTACAAGGATGTACCCACATGCAAGCTGTGGCTGCACATCCTGCTGAGGGCAAACTACAAGGAAAGCCAGTTCATGGGGAGAGAGATTCCCCGAGGCGCGTTTGTGACGAGCTTGCAGGGGATTGCAGACGAGAGCGGACTAACGGTAAAGCAGGTGCGCACGGCACTCGGAAAGCTCAAGAAAACCGGAGAAATCACGGTGGAAAGCAACCGGCATTATACGGTAATCACGGTATGCCGGTATGACGAGTATCAGGGCGGCGAGCGGGAGGAAGCGCCTGCAAAGCAGCCGTCGAAACCGGAGATGCCGAAAAAGACGCAGAGTCCAAAGCCGAAAGAGCCTGACCTTGCAGAGCGGTTTTCTGAGCCTGTGCTTTCTGCGGTGCGCGACTGGATCACCTACAAGCAGGAGCGGCGCGAGGCGTACAAGGCTGTCGGACTGAAAAGCCTGCTGACAGAGATAGAAAACCGAGTAAAGCGCCACGGAGCGGCGGCGGTTGCCGAGGTTATCCGGCTGAGCATGGCGAACAACTGGAAGGGCATTATCTGGGATCGCATCAAGGACGCGCCAAAGCAGGCGGAAGCAAAGACGGAACCGGAGAAAACGCCGGACTGGGAACAGGCATGGCTTGCGCAGAAGGAAGAAATCAGACGGAAAATGAGAGAGGAAGGTTATGAGAGGTAGAAAGAAAGATACTCTCTGCTGGGACTGCACGAAAGCCGCTGCGAAGAGCTGCGCATGGGCAGGACGGTTCGAGCCGGTGAAAGGCTAGAAGGCCGAACGAGTGCAGCGGCAAGACCTCAAGGGCGGCGAGACGTTCCACGTTATCAGCTGCCCGGAGTTCGAGCCGGACAGACGGCCGGAACAGCCAAAACGCAAGGACGCTTACACAGAGCACGACCTCTGCGTAATCCGAAACAGTCTGGAGGACGGCGAAAGCGTGAGCATGATCGCGTGGAGACTCGGCAGGAGTTTGACTGCTGTAACGTACAAGATCAGGAAAATGAGGCGAGCAGGTGAATTATAAATTTACAATACGGGGCACGCTGCCGGGACTGAACGAACTGATCGAGGCGGAGAGACGGCACCGACAGGAGGGGGCACGGCTGAAAAAGCAGTGCGAGGCCGTTGTGATGAATGCAGCGCGGCAGATGGGCGGCGCGGAAATTCAGGAGCCGGTGTACATGGTTTATCACTGGTATGAGAAAGACCGGCGACGGGACAAGGACAATATCTGCGCGTTTGGCAGAAAGGTTATTCAGGACGCGCTTGTGAAAGCGCGGTATCTGTCGAACGACGGATGGAAAAATATCCGAGGGTTTGAAGATCACTTTGAGGTGGATGCGAAAAATCCGAGGATTGTGGTTGAGATTTGGGAGAGGGACGAAACGGATGGAACAGGTTAAATGTGAATTGTTCTGCGATAATTTCCAGAATTATAAGCGGTATGGCATCCCGAAAGCGCAGCTTGTCATTGCGGATATTCCATATAACATCGGCGCGGATGCTTACGGTAGCAACCCGATGTGGTATGTCGGCGGAGATAACAAGAACGGCGAGAGCAAGAAGGCAAAAAGCAGTTTCTTTCGGACTGACGGCTATTTCAAGATTGCCGAATATATGCACTTCTGCAACCGGCTTTTGAAGAAAGAACCAAAGAAACGCAACGCTGCACCGGCGATGATCGTATTCTGCGCGTTCGACCAGATGCAGACGGTGATGGAGTATGGCAGACGGTACGGGTTCAAGAACAGCTATCCGCTGTTTTTCACGAAGCCGTATTCCGCACAGGTGCTTAAAGCGAATATGCGGATTGTAGGCGCAACTGAGTTTGCGGTTGTACTGTACCGAGACAAGCTGCCGAAGTTCAACAACGGCAGACAGTATGACGAGAACGGGAAAGTCATTCGTGGAAGCGGCAAGATGGTGTTTGACCATATCGACTGGGAACGGGACGGCAGAGAGATTCCTAAACTGCACCCGACGCAGAAGCCGGTGAAGGTGCTGAAAAAGCTGATTGAGATTTTCACAGACCCGGGCGACACGGTAATTGACCCATGCGCCGGAAGCGGTTCGACGTTGAGAGCGGCGCGGGAACTGGGAAGAAACAGCTATGGGTTTGAACTGGATAAGCAGTTTTACCGGCTTGCCAAAGATGAAATGCTGAAAGAACCGGAAACGGTGCAGATCAGGATGGAAGGTGTGGTATGAAGACCTGCAAGTGGTACGAGCCGTTCTGCGGTGTGTGCTGCAATGGTGACAGCGAGCACCGGGCGGATTTCCGGTTGAAAGATGAGACGTGCGAGGAATAGGAGGAACGAAATGAAATCTGTGATGTTAAGCATTCGTCCGAAGTGGTGTGAGAAGATTGTCAGCGGTGAAAAGACCATTGAAATCAGAAAGACCAAGCCGAAACTGGAAACGCCGTTCAAGGTGTACATCTACTGCACCAGCGGTAGACCTGACCTGAACATTCCTATTTCGCCGGAACGCCTGATGCAGGACTACTTAGAAACAGGTTCCATGCAGTCGCTGAACTGCCCGCTTGGGAATGGCAAGGTCATCGGCGAGTTCATTTGTAAGGAAACCTTTCCGATATATGTATATCCGGATAAGGCAGTCAAGTATTGGAACCTCGAACATATGGAAGATGCTCAAGTTCCATATGATGTATTAGCCGATTATATTGGGGCCGATAAAACCGGATACGGCTGGCGCATTTCGGATTTTCGCCTTTATGATAAGCCGAAAGAACTGACTGAATTCCAAAACCTTATCGGAAAGACTATCAAGCGTCCGCCACAGAGTTGGTGTTATGTGGAGGAATGGGAACAGAAAGAATTGGAGGATGCGTAAATGGGTAGCTATAAGCCGGGTGATATTATCACCATTAAAGGAACGGAATTTGCGGTGCTGGACGTAGAGAAAGGCGCGGCGAACGGCAAAGACAAACTGTTTGTGCTGTTAAAAGAGCCGTTTGGAAGCACGCCATTCAGCACGGACGGCAACGACTATACCGAAAGTAAGCTGCTTGACGAGGTAGGGCGGTGGTATAGCGAATTTGTATCTGGTTTGAACAAGGAACTGATTTTCCAGAGAGAAATCAGTCTATTGACCGTGGACGGGCGCGCGAATTATGGGATTGTTGATCGCTTAGCAGCACCGTTGACATTTGATGAGTGGCGTAAGTATTCACGCTATATTCCAGATTGCAAGAAAAGCTATTGGCTGGCAACTGGCGATGGCGCCCCGGGGCGCCCCGGCGTGGCGTGTGCGATGTTCGTGTTCCCCAATGCCGCTTGGGGCTGCGGCAGATACTCGAGCGCGTATGCGGTGCGTCCGGCTTTGGTCGTGTCGGAAGAGCTGATTGATACGCCGAAGGACGATGGTTTGAGCAAGTTCAGCACGATGGAGCTGATTCAGGAGCTCGCGGAAAGGGCAAAGATGGACGGAGGTGCAGACAATGGCTGAGTATCTCAATAAGCAAACTGCACTGGATGCGATCTTGGCTGAATATCCAGATGCGCATTATCCCGAATGGTACGCGGCTAAAATTAAGGCGTTGCCTGCCGCCGATGTTGCACCAGTGGTGCACGGGCGGTGGGAGCAAGATGCGGACGGCGATTGGTATTGCACAAATTGTGATGAAGTTGTTGCTATCTGCGAAAGCGGCAGAGAACGAACTTATCGCAAGCCTTACTGCCCCAACTGCGGCGCGAAGATGGACGGAGGTGCAGACAATGGCTGAATACATCACGAAAAAGGCCGCAATTAACGCGGTAGAAAACGCCCCTATCGAACTGTTCCAGAGCGAGTGGGAAGAAATCGAAGAAGCGATTAACACTGCGCCTGCCGCCGATGTTGCGCCGGTGGTGCATGGGCGGTGGGATGATTCCGGGAGATATACGTTCCCGAATGGTGACACAGCTGTCGTGTGCCCCAACTGCGGCTGCGCATTGACAGAGAGTGAGTATCACCTGAACAACTGGAATTACTGCCCTGTATGCGGGGACAAGATGGACGGAGGTGAAGAATAATGTGGAATCCGTGCAAAGACTGCATTTATTACCACAAAGCGAGTCAAACTTGCCAGTTGAAGAAATGCGCTACTTGTGGCGACGGAAAAGTATCTTGGATTGACAGGATGTTTTGTACGCCGCGAAAAGATGAATGGAGGCGCAGAGAGTGACTAAAGTGATTGGGCAGAAAACCGTTAAAATACGGAAAGACCATATGTGTTTTGGCTGCGGACGAAATTTTCATAAAGGAACTTTAATGGAACGCAGTTGCGTAATTGATAGCGACGGTATATGGACTTGTTATCTATGCCCCACTTGCAAAAAAATTTCCGCTTCGCTGAAATACGGCGATGAATTTGGTTTCGGTGAACTACGGGAAGAAGCTTTAAGAAAGGACGGAGGTGCAGACAATGATTGAGTTTAAACCCTGTCCGTTTTGTGGAGGAAAAGCGACTGTTCAATGTAAGCACACCGAAACATACGACGTTTGGGCGAACCACCCCGTTTTGTGTGCTAAGTATCGTGTTGGCTGTGAAAAGTGTGGAATTTATTTCTGGCAGTTGCACGAAATCCAATTGACAGATGGCCAACCTGCTGTTATTAAAAACGGATATGACGAAGCTGCCGAAGCATGGAACAGGAGGGCAAGCAATGATTGAGCTTAAACCTTGCCCGTTCTGTGGAGGGACAAAATTGAAAATCGACAGCAAACGAACTTTTCAGTATGGAGGGAAGAGGCATTGTTCTGTTACTGTAAGGTGTATGCAATGTCACGCGAGAAGTCCTGTTGTTGGTATCAATATGCCTGATGGGCGGTATAACGAGCGTGAAATTTGTGAAAGTGCTGTAATCGAAGCATGGAACAGGAGGGCGGACAATGCGTGAAATCACCAAAGCCGACATGGACAAGCCGATTGAACCGAAAATGGCGCGTGATGCTGTTACAGCGGTGCGCGATATAGCTGCGTATTTAACGGTGGGTGAGTGGTGCTTGATTATGGCAGGCGTGAAGAAAGCCGTTGAGAGAATGACACAGGAGGAAGACGATGAAGTTTAAGAAAGACGGCAAGGTGTACGACAATATCGGCGCACTGATGCGTGAAACCTGTTCAACAGGAACTCACTACCTCTGTGGAAGCTGCGAGATTAAAGACAAGGCACTCACAGAGCAGGGTAGTTGCTATGCCTATGCAACCGAGCACCAGAGAGAAATAGCGCAATACTTTGGCTTTGAGGTAATCGAGGACGACACGCCCACCATTGCCGAGACGGCCGCAAAGCGCAGCGAGGACGCAAAGCACAAGCTGACCCGTGCGGACATCCTGCACGCGGCGGAGAAGTGCGTATGCGGACAGCGCGAGACGGACTACGGCACACCGGAGGATAACTTCAAAGCGATTGCGGAGCTGTGGAGCCTATACCTCGACCGGATAAGCGTAGGCAAATACGGAAATATGATCGTAGATGAGAAGGACGTTGCTGTAATGATGGCGCTGCTCAAGATTGCACGTATTGCGCGCGGCGGCGGAAAGGCTGATAATTGGATTGATCTTGCAGGCTATGCGGCTTGCGGGGCGGAATGTGAGGGAGTAACGGAATGAAGTACAGAAAGAAACCCGTCGTAATTGAGGCCGTCCGGTGGACAGGTGACAACGGGAAAGAAATTGAGGCGTTTTGTGGAACTGACGTTATGTTTGGAACCATTTACGAACCTGATCCTGTTTCGGCTGCGTGCATCCACACTCTTGAAGGAAAGATGTACGCGCGTCCCGGTGATTACATCATCAAGGGCGTAAACGGCGAGTTTTACCCCTGCAAGCCGGATATTTTTGAAAAAACGTATGAGAGGGTGGGAGAATGATACTTGATATCATCGGTAAAATCGCCAGCGTATATATCTATGCGTCTGTTATTTTAGGCGGCCTGATTATCGTGTTCGGCTTGCTCTGGTTGGCGATGCTCATTATGAGCAAAGCAATTTTCGGGCTTGCGGCACACTGCAAGTTTTGGGGCGCGTTAGTGGAGGAAGCGATTGCGAGAGTTCGTGCAAAGGAGAATAAAGAATGACGATTGATGAAGCTATCAAGGTAGCAGATGCCAACGTGGAACTCTATTCGAGCTTAGAAGGGTGGGGACAGGCGGTAAGTTTTTACGACACATGCGCTGCCATGCTGAAAGTAATGAAGAAGATGATCGAGGAAGGCAGACCGGAAGACGCGCCGGATGCGTGGCAGGAGCGCAGAAAGCGCGAGTACCGCGAGACCAAGGACCGGTACGAGAGGCTGCACTGGATGGTTACCAAGTACGAGGCAGGCGTGCTTGAGTATACGCCGAAGTGCTCGATCGAGCTGTTAAAACAGCAGAAAAAGCACATGGGCGAGTACCTGCACGATCTGGAAGTCGGCGCATTTGTGGAAGGAGTGGAACTGTGACGATTAACCAGGCAATCCGCATCCTCGACCCGGAAACCTCGGCCGAGGCGTTAGGCGAAATCGAATACTATGGCGGACTGCGCGGCAAAGAGAAGGTGCTGGTCGCCTGCGACGAGGCCTGCCGCGTGGCGGTTCAAATTATGAGAAAATACACGGAGGAACAAAAATGAAAAAGAAAATCATGGCGGCACTGCTCTGCGGTGCTATGATGTGTAGTCTGTCAGCCTGCAGGGAGAGCGAGCGCGTTGCGTACAACATCTCGAAGGAGGCGGACAATTTCAACGTCACGCGCCGTCTGGAAGTCATCAACGCGCGTACGGACAAGCCGGTGTTTGAGCTGATCGGCAACTTCGCCATCTCGAACAACAGCGAGAACGAGCTGGAGGTGACTGTCGAGACCGGGCAGGGCGTTTACAAGAAACACCTTGTGTACCTCAACGACTGGACGATCTACGTTGTAGAGGACGTCAGCGGCGCTTACGTGGACAAGTTCCACTACGAGGTGAATTTCCTGCCGGAGATGATCATTCCGGTTACGGTGACATCGCATGACTAAAAATACAGCGACAAGGTCCGGCGTTACTTATTATGGTGATACGCCGTGCCGGAACTGCGCTTACTGGCGGACGCTCGGAAACTATAAAAATCTGAAGCTGTGGGCGTGCCACTACGCATTGGTTAACCGGCATTCGAGGGGATGCGAGCCGGGCGAAAGGCGCACAAAAAGAACAGAAAGCTACCGCAGACGGATAGCTTTCAAACACGACGGAAGCACCGAGGAGATTACAAGCCGATGACAGCGAAAGAATGGCTGATGCGCGGGCGCGCACTGGAAAAAACGATTACAGCCTTGCAGGAGGCGCGGAAACGCGCCTATGCACGGGCAACGGGCGCAACCGCGCCGGTAAGGGATACGCCGGGCGGAAAAGGGAGCACGGGGAACAAGGCAGACCCCTACATCGAACTGGGCGAGAAGATCGCAGAGAAAGAAAACGAGCTTGCGGAAATATACGGCGAGATTGTGCGCGTGCTGGGCGAAATGCGGGATAACGAACTGCAAACGCTCCTGCTTGAACGTTACGTGAACGGCGCAACATGGGCGCAGACGGCGCGGCGGCTGCATTACAGCGAGGCGCACGTGAAAGGCTACATGCACAGAATGGCACTGAATGCTGTGGATAAGTTAATACCCCACAATACGCAATAATGTGATATACTGATATCGTGGAAGAGCTCCAAGGGAGCAAAACCACGGCATTCACGGGTTGATAAATTCCGGTTATGTCCTCCTAATTCTCTCCCCTGCTTCGGCGGGGGACACGCTCCAAAGGCTGCACGAGGCCGGCGGGGCTCACACTTCCTTTCGCCCAAGGCATTCCCTAATGAGGCGGGAAACCGTCTCAGCCTGTCCGCCGCGTCTGCACGAGGGCGCGCGGGCTCTTTGACTCTCGGGAATACAGTTCAAGGAAACGCGGCAGAGATGCCGCACATGCTCCAAAGCCTGCATGAGGGCGGCGGGGCGGCAGAATGCAGTGACGGCAGGCGGCAAATTCTGTATCCGCAGCCTTGCACGGAAACAATATGCAAGGCGATCTGCTCGCAAAGCCTGCATGAGGGCGAGTGAGCACAAAAAAGACAGCCGAACGGCTGCTCATAATCTGACGGCTCGGAAAGACGAGCACGGGCGCAGCTTACGGAACGGCGCGCCGACACCTATTCTGGCGGCCCGGAAAGACGGGCACTGTTTGCGAACTTTGCCGGACTGCCCGGCAGGCCTTGCGCAGGGCCAAAGCGTCAGTACACAGCGCAGCAGCACGTGTATCAGGGAGTAATTCCCTGCAACGGGGTAGCGCCCTGCGGTGAAAGTCCGCCGGTTTGCAGGCCGATAACTGCGCGCGAGGGGTTCAAAATTCGAACGTCCTATTTTGTAGCAGCCCCTGAGCGCAAGCCGGGAAACCGTCCGTAAAGCCGGACGCAAGGCGCAGCGATACGCGCACATACCGCGCAAGCGGTATACATGCAGCCCAAAGTTGATACACGGTGCAATTCCGTGTGGCTGCACCTCCAATTAGTCATAAGTAAAAGCACCTCCCCGGGATGGCTTCGGGAAGGTGCTTTTGCTTAGATGTTGCTTAGATGTTGCTTAGATGTTGCTTAGCGGTTATCATAAGCGCATAGAGCCTCGCACAGCTCGCGCGTCGGGCACTGAGAGCAGTCGCACTCCGAAATGATAACGTTTTCGCACAGTGCGCGAGGATCGGCCATAAAAACGGCCTCGGCTGCTCGGTAGTCCTCAGGGGTAATGATGTTATACATGGGTTACGCCTCCAGCCGGTAGGACATCGCGCTGTTAAGCAGTGCGAAAGTGATGCACTCGTAAAATTCGCCGCGGGTGATTCCCTCCGGCGCGCCGGTGCCCTGCTCGATCAGGTGGGCGACGGTCTCGACATTATGGGCGGTCGGCTCGTGAGAAGATACCCAGTCGAGCATATGTTCGTACTCGCCGCACGTCATGGACGTGCAGAAGTCGTTTTTGATGCATACATTGCGGACGCTGTACGCGCTCCAGCTTGCCTTGATGGTCATTTTATATCTTCCTTTCTGCGGGGTTATACCGCCCCGCCCGGTGTAGGTGGCTTTCAGCGTTCAAATTTGCCTTTGGCAATGTCAACGGATACGGCTATGCCGGTATGGGTGCGCTGATACTCTTTTGCGTCTGCTATGGCTTTGTGGCGGTCGGTGCCGTCGTAGGTCTTAACGCTGACACGCTGCCGTGTGCCGTCCGGAAAGGTGTCCCACTCGGTAAAGTAGTAGTACACTTTCTTTCCCCATGCATCGCGGCGGCGCTTGAGTTCGGCGGATCGGGTCGGCTGCGTGCTGACCAGATAGGCGGCACGCTCGGCCATATCGCGCCGGTACTGCTGTAAGTCCTCGATCATGCGTTGCAGTCGGGCGATGTCCTCGGCTGCGTGCTTGTCGCTCTGGAGCAGGTCCGCAAGGCTGGTGCGTTTTGCAGGGGATCGCATGCAGATGTAAAAGTTAACTTGACGCTCTCCGCGTGCTCCGTAGTCAATCATGGCGACGCCCTCCCTTATGCCGGGAGAGCGTCGGCGCGGTGACCGTCCGAGGTGATGCGCTCGCTGCCGTACTTGCGGCGGATGTCGGCCATGCTTGCGTGGCTCTTGCCGTGGTGTGCGTCCTTAGCGCAACGCCAGTACCACATGCCCTTTTTCTTCGCCCAGAAGCAGCCAGCCGCTTTGAGCTCGTCCTTGTGCTCGCGGGTCTCACCGGATACCCATACCCAGGAGCCGCACAGCTCGATGATAATGTCCTTGATGCTGAGGAGCTTTTCGATCACTGCGCGGAACTCTTCCGGCATCTCTTCAACGCGGCGGGTCTTGCCGGTCGGGTCTGCGTCGGCTTTGCGGTTCTGCTCAGCCTTGAGGATTTCAAAACGCTTTTCATAGGCTGCGTTGACTTCCTGCATTGCTTCGGTGCTGCCGCCGTGGTCCGGATGTGCGGCAAATGCTGCGGCGCGGTATGCCTTGCGGAGTTCGTCGAGAGTGTTAATATTGTTAAACATGGTGTGTACCTCCTGTTTTGTGTTTCGGTGTTTTCCTTTGCTGTGATTACATGATACTACACGTTAACGTATAATGCAATAGGCAAGATGCACAAAGATACACGTTAACTGTTATGCAGATTTATACGTTGACGTATAAAGCAAGCCGTGTTACACTTATTCTATATATGTAGGAGGTGCAAACATGGCAACAGAGGCACAGATCAAGGCAAATGTTAAGTACAACAGGAGCAAAGACAATATCATGATACGCCCGGACAAAGACGAGGGAAAACAGATCAGGCAGGCCGCAGCCGATGCGGGTAAAAGCGTACAGGCGTATATCTTGCAGGCAGTGCGTGAGTATATGGACAAGTGACAACATATTGTAGGCAGACAAAAGCCGCTCCAAGCAACCGGGGCGGCTTTTTTGTGTCTATATATAAGCGGGGAGGTGATGACGTGACGGACAAACAACGGAAATGGATAGACTACTACAAGCAGGGCGAAACGGCAACCAACGCCGCAAGGCTTGCCGGGTATAAGTGCAAGGACGATAACAGTTATAGTTCCGTAGGCGCGGAGAACTTGCAAAAGCTTGCGGACTACATAAAAGACCGTGACGCAATCGTAGACAGTGACCGCGTGGCGGATATGCAGGAAATCAACGCTTTCTGGACGGCTACCATGCGCGACAAGGACGCGGACACAAAAGACCGACTAAAGGCGTCAGAACTCCGCGCAAGGGCGGCGGGCGCGTTTATTGAACGGCGCGAAGTAGTGCAAGATAAGCCGTTCGAGGTGTCTATCAAGGTAGTGGACTAATTACACAAAATTACTGTTTTGTACAATTTAACAGCGGTTTTGCTTCAAATTCAGGGCAAAGCCGCTTTTTTATGCAGTTTTTGCCGTATTTTATGCGGCGTGGCGAGTAAGTATGCAGGAGGTGACCGCATGGATATACAGATCAGCCGCAAACAAAGGGCGTTTATACAAGCGACAGCCGACGAGGTGCTTTTTGGCGGCGCGGCCGGCGGCGGCAAGTCATACGGTCAGCTTGTGGATGCGCTGCTTTTCGCCCTGCGGTATCCGGGCAGTAAACAGCTTATCTTACGCCGGACATACCCGGAACTTGAAAAGTCCATCATCCGCGTGTCAATGGAACTTTTCCCGCAAGATGTGGCGGCGTATAATGGCGGGTCGCACAGCTGGCGCTTCAAGACGGGGTCGATTGTGGATTTCGGCGCGTGCGACGCCGAGAAGGACGTATACAAGTACCAGTCGGCAGAGTACGACGTAATACGGTTCGATGAGCTGACACACTTTACCGACACGATGTATACTTACCTGATTTCACGTGTTCGCGGCACAAATTCCTTTCCAAAGCAGGTAAAAAGCTCGACGAACCCCGGCGGCGTGGGGCATACATGGGTGAAAGAACGGTTTATTGACCCCGCACCGGCAGGGACGGAGTTCACCGTAGAGGAGACGGGGCAGACCCGTGTTTTTATCCCCTCGCGGGTGGACGATAATGTCTTTCTGATGAAAAGTGACCCGCTGTACAAAAAGCGACTGCTGAACTTGTCAGCGCAAGACCAGAAAGCGCTTCTGTTGGGCGAGTGGGACCTCGACACGGGGCGATACTTCGCGGAGTGGAGCGCGGACAAGCACGTCATGCGTCCCTTTGAGATACCCCGGCACTGGCGGCGCTATGTGGCGATAGACTATGGCTTTGATATGCTGGCGACGCTGTGGATTGCAGTAGATGAGCAGGGGCGCGGCTATGTATACCGCGAGTACTGCGAGGGCAAGGACTGCGGCGAGGGACACACGGGACTGATCGCAAGCGAGGCAGCAAGGGCTGTGCGTGACAGGAGCGAGGGCGAGGACATAAGCAAGACTTTTGCACCGCCCGACCTCTGGAACAGGCGACAGGAGACCGGGCGGAGTATCGCGGATTACTTCCGTGCGGAGGGCGTGACATTGACCAAGACCAGCAACGACCGCATCAACGGGTGGGCGGCTGTGCATGAGTGGTTGAAGATCGAGCCGGACGAGTTCGGCGGGGAGTGTGCGAAGCTGCGTATCTTCGACACCTGCCGCAATCTTATTCGGTGCTTGCCGGCTTTGCAGTGCAATGACAAGCACCCAAACGACGTAGCGACAGAGCCGCACGCTATCACCCATCCGCCGGATGCGCTGCGGGCTTTCTGCGTGTACTGGACATACAAGGCAGACAAGCCACGAGGAGAGCGGGCGAAGTGGACGGATGATATGTATGAGGACTACTACAACGCCGACAAGGCAGGCCGTGAGTATCTAATCTCTAAATGGGGCAATCCGTTTTGAAAATGAGGTGATAAAATGCAAAATCCGTTTGATAAAACGGGCAAGAGCGACGAGGCGATTTTGAAGAAGTGGCAGGACAGGCTAAGCAAGGCGCGGAGCAAGTACCAGGACGAACTGAATTTAATGGTCGAGCGGGAAGAGATTTACCGAGGTACGCACAAAATCGACAAGGTGCACGGCAAGGACCAGAAAACGCAAGACGCAGTAGTGGCGCGGAACGTGGTAGCGGAGATCATCGAGGCGGAAGTATCGAGCGATATTCCAACGCCTAAGGTCACGCCACGACACGAGGAGGACGAGCAGCTCGCAAAGACGATTGAGGATTACATCCGAAACGAGCTTGACCGGCTTCCCTTTGAGCGGCTGAACGATCAGGACGAGAGGACTACACCGACGCACGGCGGAGATTTGTTCCTTGTCGAGTGGGACAACACCAAGCGGACGCACACCACACGCGGAGCGCTGAGTGTTACGCTGCTGCATCCGAAACAATTTATCCCGCAGCCGGGCGTTTACAGTATCCCGGAGATGGATTACTTCTTCATTCAGCTCGCGCAGAGCAAGGAGTACATCAAGAAGAAGTACGGAAAGGATGTTTCCGACGAGGACGAGGAACAGCCGGACGCACGCGGCTTTGAGCAGGGCACGGCGGACGATCTCGTAACCGAGAACATCGGATATTTCCGCAACGCTGACGGCGGTATTGGGCGCGTGGCGTGGTGCAATGACGTGCTGCTGGAATACATGGAAGATTATCAGGCGCGGCGCATCAAGACTTGCAGCAAGTGCGGCGCGGATATGCAGGGCGATACCTGCCCGTACTGTGGCAGTAAGAGCGGTGAACAGAAAACCGTCAAGGACTTTGCGCGGACGGACGAGAACGGTATTCCGATGACGAAGATCGTAGATAAAGTGCAGCTCGATGAGATGGGCAATCCAACCGTTATACAGCACGAGGAAAACGACATGATTCCGTACTACAAGCCGGATGTGTATCCGGTGGTACTGCGGCGCAATGTGTCGGTAGTCGGAAAGCTGCTCGGCTCGTCTGATGTGGATATGATACGAGATCAGCAGATGCTGATTAACAAGCTCGACAGCTCCATTTCTCAAAAGCTGCTGGGCGGCGGCTCGGTTATCACCCTACCACGGGGCAAGCAGATACGGCGCACGGACGAGAATTTCAAGGTGCTTGAAGTCGAGGGCCCGGAAGAAAAGGCAATGCTCGATGTGCTCACCTTGCAGCCGGATATTTCCCGCGATATGGCGTTTGAGGACAGCACCTACACGGCAATGCGCAACCTGATCGGCATTACGGATTCGTTCCAGGGACGCAAGGACAGCACCGCAACGAGCGGCACGGCAAAGCAGTTTGCAGCGGCGCAGACCGCCGGACGCTTGGAAAGCCGCAAGGTCATGAAGAACGCCGCCTATGCTGACCTGTTCGAGGTTATGTTCAAGTTCCTGCTGGCGTACAGTGACGAGCCGCGGCCGATGGTTTACAAGGATACCAACGGCACGCAGATGTACGGCACGTTTAACAAGATGGACTTTCTCAAAGTGGACGAGGCAGGCGAACCGTACTGGAACGATGAATTTCTGTTCAGCGTCGACCAGACCGCGCCGCTTGCAGGCAACCGTGAAAACCTCTGGCAGGAGGCGAGAATGAACCTCGAAAACGGCTGCTTTGGCGACCCAGCCGATATGCAGAGTCTACTCACGTTCTGGACGATCATGGAGGGGCTGCACTACCCACTGGCAAGCGAGGCAAAGCAGCAGCTTTCCGAACGACTGGAACAGCAGCAGATGATGATGGCACAGCAGCAGGCAATGATGCAGCCGATGGCAGCAAATGCAGACGGCATTCCTGATATTACGCAGTCCGGCTACGTCAGCCCGGAGACAATGCCGAGTTATCAGGAGGGAGGCGGCAGTTATGGTATGTCCGGTATGTAAAATCGACACAAAGACGGACACTGTAGACGGTAAGCTCGTGCTTATCTGCAAAAATCCGCAGTGTTCAAACTATAAGCAGGTAGTAAAGGAGGTGAAATAGTATGGCAAATAAGAGCGGTTACGCCGGTAAGATCAAGAACACCGGCAGCATGGAGGTTAAGGCGGTTTTCGCCCAGACTTCCGGCAAGAAGCCTGTCGTTAAGACCGGCGGCGATCTGCGTTCTTCCAAGAAGAGCGGCAAGTAAAGGGCAAATGAATAGCGGAACCGTCCGAAAGGGCGGTTTTTTTATGCCCAAAATCGCACGGAACAGCGTAAAAATCCAGAAAGGAACAACCAAATGGAAAAAATTATGGAAACCGAGGTAGAAACCACCGAGGCAGGCGTAAACGAGCAGGAAACCGCCGAAACTGCGTCCATCGGACCCGAGGAGACAGGCGAAAACGAGCAGCAGACCGCCGAAGCTGCACCCGAGGGAGTACAGAGTGCGGAAGATAACGCACGGTTTGCCGCTGCACGACGCAGAGCGGAAGCGCAGTTTAACCAGCGCATTCAGCAGGAGCGTCAGGCGGCAAAGGACGAGATGGTACGGCAGATGTACGAGGGTCAGCTCGACCCGTACACCAACAAGCCGATCGCCTCGGAAGCTGATTTGCAGGCGTACCAGCAGGCATACCAGCGAGACCAGATGCAGCAGGCAGGGCTTGACCCCGCTATGCTCGATCAGATGATCGCAAACAACCCCACTGTACGACAGGCACAGCAGGTTCTTGACCGTGTACAGATGGAGGAGGGCGAACGGCAGATGAACGAGGCAATCAAGGAGATTTCCCGCCTTGACCCGTCCATCACCGACGTTGCTGCACTGGCAAACCACCCGAACGCACCCGTTTTTAACGAGTACGTCAACAGAGGCTATTCGCTTGTTGATGCGTTCCGCCTTGCAAACTTTGATACGCTGACCGGCAAGAAAGCCGCAGCGGCAAAGCAGCAGGCGATGAACAACGTCAACGGCAAAAGCCATCTGACTACCACTGCGGCAGGCGAAAGCGGCGAGGACGTGCATGTTCCCGACGAAACCATGCAGTGGTATCGCAAGGCTTTTCCGAACTGGACAAAGCAGCAGATTGTTGCAGACTACAAAAAACGTATCTGAAAAGGAGAATTTCTATGTTTATCAAGGCATACAGCCGCGTTGCAGATGTAGAACCGTTTGTGTACCCCAAGGGCGCAGCGGGTCTTACTCTCGGCATGGCGGCAAACCTGACCGGCGGTTCACTGGCGAAGTGCGCGGCAACCACCAAGCCAACCCACATTGTCATGGGTCCGCAGCGCGCAGACGGCACTTACCCGGCCATCGAAGTAACCGAAAACACCATCTTTGAAACCGTGTCCACTGCGACCGTTGCGGCAACTGTGGTTGGTTCTGCGGTTACTCTGAGCACTGACGCGCTGGGCGTTACCGCAACCACCACTTCCGGTGTGTTCAAGATTCTGGACACCGACGGCGCAACCACCAATTCCACTGTACGCGGCGTTTTCGTAACTCCGGCGGCAGCAGCAGCCTAACCCTAAGGAGGTAAACAGATAATGGCAGGTAATATTATTTCTAAGGGCTCCGGTCTTGTTGACTCCCTGTTTGGCAAGTCCGAAGCTCCTATCAAGGCAATCATCGAGCACGAGATCGAGGACTTTGAGCAGGACTCGCAGTTCAAGAAGATCTTCTGCATGGACACTACCGACAAGTACGGCGAGAGATACCTCTCCATGACTTCGAGCGGCAACTTTGAGGATGTCGGCGAGAACGGCGCGTATCCGGATACCTCGTTTCAGGAGGGTTTTTCCAAGTTCCTTGAGCCGAGCACGTGGAAAAAGCGTCTGACCATCACCCGCGAGATGATGGAGGACGGCAATCAGAGCGCGGTTATCGCACGAGCACGCGATTTCGGTCTTTCCTTTGCGCGTACCCGTGAGATGTACGCTGCTGCAACGCTGATCGGCGGTCTGAACAGCTCCATGAAGTTTGGCAACAAGGATATGCAGATGCGCACCTACGACACGACTACCGGCGATAAGCTGTCTCTGTTTAACAAGGCGCATAAGTCCATCACGCAGCCGAAGTACACCCAGTCCAACCGCTTCTCCTACACCGCGTCTGATGACCTGTATACCGTACTGGACACCATGCAGGAGAAGATGCAGAAGTTCACCGACGACGACGGCAACCTGCTTGCAACTGCGCCGGATACCATCATTATCCCGAACAGCGGCAAGATGAAGCGCAAGCTGACCGAGGTTGTCGGCTCTGAATTTAAGGACGGCGGCAATCGCGTAGGCTTCAACTTCCAGTACGGCGGCTGGAACTTCATCATCTGGAACTATCTGCCGAACACCATTGCAGGCAAGGAGTATTTCATGCTGATGGACAGCAAGAAAAACCAGAACACGCTTGCTATGCCGTTCCTCGATCGCGTAAAGCTGACCACCGACAGCTACACCGACAAGAACACCGACGCACAGGTATACACCGGCCGCGCACGCTTCATTGCCGGTTTCGTAAACTGGCGCTCGATCGCGATTGCAGGCGAGGACCTTGCAGACGCTACCGCGCTTATTTAAGACAGAGGGAGGGGGCAACCCCTCCTTTCCCTTTTAAGGAGTGATTTTATGACGTGGGAGCAGATGCAAAAGGCTGCACTCGATAAGATTTTCTCACGCCTGAACTACGGCACAGAGGTTTCACTGACTTCGCCTGATGTGGCGGACTATGTGCGGGCAATGCCGCACGCGGCATGGTTTGCAATGGTAGACCTTGCCGAGGTCATGCCGATTTACAAATCCGTGGAAGTCGAGCTGCCGGACGATGATGCGGAAGACTATCGTCTGTTCCATATCAAGGAGCTTGCGCCGGATTTCATGCGGTTCTGCCCGGACAGACTGACGATCATGGGCGCGAACAACACGTTTATGCGCGTGAACGACTATCAGTTTGACGGCATGGATACGCTGTTTGTACCGGCGGAGTACGTCGGGACGCTTGTGATCTGGTACGAGGCATACCCGGAGGAGATCACCGAGGACACGCCCGGCGACACGACGTTTTCTCTGCCGGAGGAAGCGCAGCGGGCAATTCCGCTGTATATCGCGGCGGAAGTGTTCAAGGAAGATGATATTTCCATGGCGACGCAGTATCTGAACGAATACGAGAACGTAAAGCAGATGCTTGCAAGCAGGAGACAGCAGACTTCGAGCGGCGGCGCGTGGCGCTCGGTTACGGGGTGGGTGTAAATGGCAACATACAAGATTCCCGATTCCCCGAAAAGGTACAAAACCGAGTATTCCAAGTTCAAGGGCGTTGACTTATCGAGCAATCCTACACAGGTTGACTCAACACGCGGCGCTTCCGGCACGGTAAACCTGATTTCGGACAGCGGCGGCTTTCCAGAAAAGCGCAAGGGATGGCGCGTACTGCTGAATGTCGAAAAGCCGGTAAACGGTCTGTATCGCGGCATTATCAAGGGCAAGGAATACTTTCTTGTGCATGGCGGAACACGGCTTTACAAATGGACGGAAAGCGCCTTAACAGAGCTGAAAAGCGGACTGACCAACAAGCAGGGCACCTCGTTTACGCTGAACGACAAAATGTACGTGCTGACGGGCGGCGAGTACCTTGTATTCGACGGCGAGACCGTCAAGGACGCGACAGCGGACGCTTACGTTCCGACTACCACCATCGCCAACCAGCCGACGGGCGGCGGCACGAGCTTCGAGGATGTAAATCTTCTGAGCGACAAGCGCAAGAACGAGTTCTGCGCGGACGGCTCGGCTACCGTGTATCAGCTCGATACCACGGACGTACAGAGCATTTCAGAGGTCAAGGTGAATGGTGCGGTCTGGGACGCAAGCCGCTACAGCCTGAACGGGAGTAAGGGACAGGTGACGTTTACCTCAGCGCCTCCAAAACCGGCTATCACGGGCAAGGACAACGTGACGATCACATTTGTAAAGCACGTGGACGGTTACGCGGACAAAATCAAAAAGTGCACCATCGCCGCAATCTACGGCGGCAAGTCTCAGGACAGGGTGTTCCTTGCAGGCAACCCGGACGAGCAGGACAAGGACTGGCGGTGTGAAAGCAACAATCCGTTGTATTTTTCCGACCTCTCCTATACCAAGGTGGGCGCGGACGGCGCGGCAATCGTCGGATATACGGCAATCTCGGACAGTCAGGCAATCGTCAAGTCAGATGACCGCAGCGAGACCACGATCTATTTCCGAGGGTATAACATCGACAGCACGACGAACAAGGTGCAGTTTCCGGTACGCAGAGCCGCAGCCGGTGCCGGTGCGGTGGCAAAGCACGCATTTGCGTATCTGCCGGAAGAACCGGTATTCCTCAGCCGAACGGGTGTGTTCGCGCTGACGAGCAGCAATATCACGGCCTTGCAGGTGGCAAGAAACCGCTCCTACTATGTAGACGCGGCGCTGACCAAGGAGGATCATCTGGAAAACGCCTGCGCTGTTGTCTGGAACGGCTACTATGTGCTGTCTGTGAACAACCATGCCTACGTACTCGACACCAACCAGAACGTAGCGTACAAGCCGCAGTCCTACGGCGATTACGTTTACGAGTGCTACTACTGGGACAACTTCCCGGCGGTGCGCATGATGGAAAGCAGGGGAAGCCTGTATTTCGGCACATCGGACGGACGTATCTGCAAGCTGAACACGGATATTGACACCATGCAGGCGTATTCGGACGGCGGCACGCTCGGCGCGGACGGCAGAATTACCGGCGGTACGGCAATCTCCGCAGAGTGGCACACCAAGGCGGACGACGACGGCGACTTTATGACGTACAAGACCATGGTAAAGCGCGGCTCGGGCGTTATGATGAAGCCTTATACCCGTTCCTCGGTCAAGGTGTTCGCGCGGACGGAACGCGACTTCGGACGGCAGATACGCGAGGGTATCGCGGATATCTTCAACTGGGAAGATATTGATTTCAGTCGCTTCACATTCAACACGAACGACGCGCCGCAGGTGCTCCCGTTCAACAGCAAGGTCAAAAAGTATAAGACCCTGCAGCTTATCATGCAGAACAACGCACTGAACGAGGCGTTCGGCGTGTTCGGCATTATCAAGAGATACACCATCGGAACTATGGTGAGGTGATGAAATGGCAATCGAAAAGATTTCAGACAGCGCGGTGAGTTCGACAGGCGTTGTTTCCGCGGCGGACACGCTGACCGGCACGGCTGCGGAAAACAAGGCGGTGTTCGACAAGCTGCCGCGGCTGCTGAGAGACAAAGTAAATGAGGTTATTGACGAAAGCAACCGTCTGACGACTGAGGACGGGAAGGCAGTGAAAAGCCCGGACGGCACGGTGAAAAACGTGCGGCTGAATGCGGACAACGTAATCGAAACCTCGCAGGATGGCACAAGCTGGCAGGCGACAGGTTCGAGCGGTCACGTTATTCTGGACGCTTCCGGAAACGCGATGCCGCAGAGGTCGAGAATGCAGTTCGCAGAGGGCACGGTCGAGGACAAAGACGGCGTAAGCGTTATCCACGGCGTGCAGGGTCCGAAGGGCGAAAAGGGCAACAAGGGAGACAAGGGTGAAAGGGGCGAGCAGGGTCTCAGAGGTGAACGCGGTCCGCAGGGCGAGATCGGCCCGAGAGGTCCGCAGGGCATTCAGGGTGA